>OJRY01000582.1_pt1 | contig 34271 bp, 38 predicted proteins | sample 1599311 | NCBI WGS metagenome assembly OJRY01 (sample SAMN04168657, study PRJEB22393) | human gut metagenome | biome: human gut microbiome; feature: stool | host: Homo sapiens | collected 2014-03-20 | reverse complement strand
CTACATCATATCGGGCCTGAAGACTTCGGCGGACGTGAAGGTCGGCGATACGATCACTGCGCAGCGGAACCCTTGCAGCGAGGCGATCGCCGGTTTCGAGGACGTCAAGCCGATGGTGTTCGCCGGGCTGTATCCGGTCGAGTCGGACCAGTACGAGGATCTGCGCACTTCGCTCGAGAAGCTTCATCTGAACGACGCCTCGCTTACCTACGAGCCCGAGTCGTCGCTGGCGCTGGGCTTCGGGTTCCGTTGCGGGTTTCTCGGACTTCTGCATATGGAGATCATTCAGGAACGGCTGTACCGCGAGTTCGACATGGATGTCATCACGACGGTTCCGAACGTGTCGTACAAGGTCCACACGACCAAGGGCGATGTGCTCGACGTGCACAATCCCTCGGGATTGCCCGAGCCGACGCTGATCTCCTCGATCGAGGAACCCTATATTCTGGCGCAGATCATTACGAAGACCGAATATCTGGGCAATGTCATCAAACTGTGCATCGACAAGCGAGGCACGCTGCTCAATCAGGTATATATCACGCAGGACCGCGTCGAGATCAATTTCGACATGCCGCTGGCCGAAATCGTGTTCGATTTTTACGACAAGCTCAAGAGCATATCGCGCGGCTATGCGTCGTTCGACTACCACCAGACGGGATATAAGCCCAGCAAGCTCGCGAAGCTCGACATTCTGCTCAACGGCGAGCCGGTCGATGCGCTGTCGTCGCTGACTTACGTCGATCATGCCTATGATTTCGGCCGTAAGATGTGCGAGAAGCTCAAGGAACTGATTCCGCGCCAGCAGTTCGATATAGCGATTCAGGCCGCTATCGGCGCCAAGATCATCGCCCGCGAAACGGTGAAGGCCGTGCGCAAGGACGTGACGGCCAAGTGCTACGGCGGCGACATCTCGCGCAAACGCAAGCTGCTCGAAAAACAGAAGGCGGGCAAGAAGCGGATGCGGCAGATCGGACAGGTGCAGGTGCCGCAGTCGGCCTTCCTCGCCGTGCTGAAAATGGACTAACCGGCGTCTCCGGCCGCCGCGGCCGGCGCGATACCATAACACGCCTTCGCTATGAAAAAGACCATCATCGATCTCTTCGAGGATTCCGTCGGGAAATACGGCGGGAAAACATTTCTGCTCGAAAAACGCCACCACAGGTTCGAGCCGACGACCTATGCCGAAACCCGCGAACTGGCACTCGAAGTGGGTGCGGGACTGGCCGCCTCGGGCATCCGCCCGGGCGACAAGGTAGCCATCCTGGCCGAGGGCAGCAACGCATGGATCATCTCCGAACTGGGCCTTTTCTACGCCGGAGCCGTCAGCGTCCCCCTCTCGGTCAAGCTCGAAGAGTCGAACGACCTGCTCTTCCGGCTGCGGCACGCCGAAGTCAAAGCGCTCTTCGTCTCCAAACACCAGCTGCCCAAGATCCGCCGCATCCGCGCCGAACTGCCGCAGATCGAGCTCGTCGTCGTATTCGGCCACATTGCGCTGGAAGCGGGGGAGACGGCCTACGGAACGCTCCGAAAACTCGGCCGCGACTACCTCGCAAAACACCGCGAGGAGTTCCTGAAAATCGGGCAGGCGATCCGCAACGACGATTACGCCACGATCACCTACACCTCCGGCACGACGGCCGATCCCAAAGGCGTGATCCTCACGCACCGCAACTATACGGCCAACGTCGAGCAGTCGCTCACGCGCATCGACATCCCGCCGTACTACCGCACGCTCATCATTCTGCCGCTCGACCATTGTTTCGCCCATGTCGTGGGATTCTACATCATGATCGCCTGCGGCGCCACGGTGGCCACCGTGCAGATCGGCCGCACGCCGATGGAGACGCTCAAAAACATACCGGTCAACATCCGCGAAGTCCGGCCGCACTTCCTGCTGTCGGTTCCGGCGCTGGCCGAGAATTTCCGCAAAAGCATCGAATCGTCGATCCGCGCCAAAGGCCGCATGACCGAAGGGCTGTTCCGGCTGGCGTTGAAGACGGCATACGCCTACAACGGCGACGGTTACCGCCGCGGACGCGGCTGGCGATGCGTCCTGCGACCTGTCGTAGCACTGTTCGACGTCACGCTCTTCCGCAAGGTGCGCAAAGCCTTCGGCGGAGAACTGCGTTTCTTCGTCGGCGGGGGAGCGCTGCTCGATGCGGAACTGCAACGTTTCTTCTACGCCGTCGGGATGCCGATGTTCCAGGGCTACGGTCTCTCGGAAGCGACACCCGTCATCTCGACCAACTCGCCCCGGCCCCGCAAATGCCGCTTCGGCTCGTCGGGCACGCTGGTACAGCCGCTCGACTGCCGCATCCTCGACGAAGAGGGTCGCGAAGTTCCTCTCGGTCAGAGAGGCCAAATCGTCGTCCGCGGCGAGAATGTCATGGCCGGTTACTGGAAAAACCCCGAAGCGACGGCCGACACCGTGCGCGACGGCTGGCTCCATACGGGCGACATGGGCTACCTGACCGACGACGGATTCCTCTATGTGCTGGGACGTTTCAAAAGCCTGCTGATCGCCTCCGACGGCGAAAAATACAGCCCCGAAGGCATGGAGGAGGCGATCGCCGACGCATCGCAGCTGATCGACCAGATCATCGTCCACAACAACCAGAATCCCTACACGGTCGCCATCGTCGTTCCCAACCGCGACGAACTGCGGCGGCGTTATCAAACCTGCGGGAACGATCTCGCCGCATTGGCGCGGGAGGTCGCAGGCGAGATCGACGCTTTCCGTGCGGGCGGAGTCCATGCCGGCGAATTCCCCGACCGCTGGCTGCCGTCGGCCGTCGCCATCGTCGACGAAGCGTTTACCGAGCAGAACGGACTGGTCAACAGCACGATGAAGGTCGTTCGCAGCAGGGTAGAGGAGCACTTCCGCGACCGGCTGGATGCGCTTTACACTCCCGAAGGGAAACGTCCCGACAGCGCACAGAACCTCTCTTCGCTGAAAAAACTGGTGGAATAAAGCCTCCCTTACCGAAATACGGGGACGGATCGTTGCGGTTCGTCCCCGTTCGGTTTACCGGCGAAGCCTGCCGCACACGATCCGGCGGCGCGACCGCTCCCAGAACAGGAATAGCCGTCCGGCAAAAATTTTATGGCATCGGACCGTCCCGTCGCAACAGCCGGTCTTCTCACGCCCCGTCCCGACAGACCGCGACATCGTACAAAAATTATGTGTCGAGAGACGGATTCTACCCGCAGGAACGGTACAACAAGATAACACCATACGATCGATTCCGATTTTTTTTTTCGGGCGACGCCCCATAAAAATGCGAAACCAGTTGGAGATTCGCCGTTTTTTTATTACTTTTGTCCTGCTTTCGGAGTTTTTCCATCGAAAAGCGACATGCAATGCGGGAGTAGCTCAGGGGTAGAGCATCAGCTTCCCAAGCTGAGGGTCGCGGGTTCGAATCCCGTTTCCCGCTCAACATCGCAAACAGTTGAAAACCTGCTTCTAACAACACGGAAGCAGGTTTTTTGTTGCCTCACACAGCCAGTTTCCGACACTGCCCGCGTGTACTTTTACACACTTTTTGTGTATATTTGCTCGCAGATGTTGTCAAATAGTTGTCAAAAAATATGGCTACCACATTCAAGGCTGTTGTCTATGCGGACAACAAACGACAAGACGGGACGTACAATGTGAAAATACGGTTGACGCACCGCAGACAAACATTAAAATTGTCGACGAACATATACGTCGCTTCGCATCAACTGACGCGGAGTTTGAAAATAAAGGATCAAAGCGTCATCGATGCCACCACTCAAATAATAATGCGCTGGCGCTCGATCGTCGGGGCTCTTGGGGCAGTAGCCGATTCCCTGACCGCAAAACAGATTGTCGAGCATATCAAGCGGGAGGAACTCCGGAAACAGGCTTTCTCGCTCGACTTCATTGAATATATGCGAAAGGTCGGTGCGCAGTTGCACGCTGGCACAGGAAAGAATTACGCGGCTACGGCCAACGCATTGGCACGATATACGGACGGGACACCACTCGATATTTCAGGAATTACGGTGCGGATGCTTTCCGACTTCGAGAAGTTCCTGCGCAACGAACCGTCGCAACGCGGAAGGAATCGTAAAACGGGGACGAGCAGCGCCACCAAAGGCGAACGCGCGGTATCGCTATATATGGGGATAATCAGAGCCACCCACAACAAAGCCAAAGAAGAGTTCAATGACGAGGAAATGGGCCTTATTCGCATTCCCCGATCCCCCTTTGCGAAATACAGCATACCGACGGAAGATATGCCACGGAAACGGGCGATAACGGCCGACTGCTTGCAGCGAATCATCGATCTGCCTGATGAACCGATCGCGGATTCGCGGCGGAATACTGCCCGCGACTGCTTCCTCCTGTCGTTCGGCCTTGCAGGGATGAACGCCGCCGATCTACTGTCATGCCCTGCACAATCCCTCAAAGACGAAGTAATCATCTACAACCGGCAGAAGACAGCGAGTCGCAGATCGGATAAGGCGGAAATGCACATCCGGATAGAACCGCAGATTGCACCGCTGGTCGAGAAATACAAAGACCCAACCGGTACCAGACTATTCCGATTCCATCTGCAATATGCAAGCGGGGATACGTTCAACAATGCTCTCAACGAAGGTCTGAAACGAATCGACGCTGCGCTGAGAACCGACACAACCGGTATCGCACACTCTGCACTGCCGGATCATATCACATTCTATGCCGCGCGGCACAGCTGGGCGACAATCGCCCGATCGGCGGCACTCGGAATAGACAAATACACCGTGCATGAGGCTTTGAATCATGTCGACAGCATGAAGATCACAGATCGATATATCGATCGCGACTGGTCGGTGATATGGAATGCGAATGCTGCCGTAATCAGTCTGTTCGACTGGTCGGAGGTAAGGCAAAGAGAGGAGAAGCGGAAATAATCGACAAAAAATATTGCAGTTAATTACTTAACTTGCCTTTAGTTTTTGCTGGGACAGCGAGGTGTGTCTCTGGCTCCACAAAATAACATTTGCTCTTTTGGACTCGAGTGCGCCAATCAGCTCCGGTTTTGGGTCTGTCGATGTGTCATTTATTATCGCTATTCCTTCCAGCTTTTTTTGGCTTTGTCTTTCCCTTACCGCCCTAATGTCATCCCATCCAAACAAGAACCTCTCCACCATACCTTGGGTCAGCATATTGAACGGCTTTATAACTATTTCTTTCTCTTTGCCTGCAATCTGGAAATCGAACATGAACTCAAGCCCTGTAGAACCTTTGGCTATGAATTGGGGGGTATAAATTATATTTTGTTCATCCAGGTAGTTCTGTACGTCCTCTTTGAACATCGACGCTACTGTGTGCTTGGCCATGACCGACATATCCCCAATTTCCGCGATGGCGGAAATCAGATTGTGCTTTTGCCGTGGGAAATCATTTTCCCTGGCTTTAATCGTCAACTCTACGCCATTAAGGATGACGCCGTAATTATGCAGGATCAAATCAAAATACTGTTTCCGCTGTTGTGATCTGGAAATATCAAGACCTGCCAGAGACAGATTTTCCAATGTCTCGCCATCGTCCGACAAGACAATTTCCCCGTTTTCTCTTTTTGCGTATATTTGAATATTGTCATTGAACAAGCCGGTGAAAGGCGTGGATATAACAGACCAGCCCGTTAAGGGGTCTTCCTTAGCGATTGTGTTATCCCGCATCCACGCGAAATATTCGTTCAGTTTATCATCCAGCCAACTCATGTAAAAAGCTTAGTGGGGACATTGACCGTTATCGGGGTTTTAATGTTAATCAACTGCGCAAAGTTACATATTGCCTCTGTAAAGTTAATCCTAAATCCTGAATTTTCTAATTTATCGGGTGAAAATTTAGCTTCAGACAGCGGTAAGGCCCATGATGCAATTTTGTAGCCGTCTATGTTATAGTGTATGTGCGGCTCTTGTATGATACATCCGGCAAACGGATGGAATTTTTTAGGCAACACATCCAGAATCTTATTTGGATTGGTATGCGGAGCACCGTAGTCTATTCTCGTAATGCAATCCTTGGATTCATTATCTTGAACGTGCAGAGTAAGACTCAGGGTATATTTCTTGCTCCTCCAGACCCTTAGCAGGAAGTCATATTCCGTATCCGCATCGATGGCCTGCAACAAAATGCGATGATCGTAGACGGCATCTATGTCTATTGTTATGCCGTCTATTTTATTGCCGTCCTTGTCGACAACATACTTGGATAAGGATAACAAATATTCGGTTTGCGAGGTTGTAAGCATTTCGGGTATTTTAATTACAAGGCTTATTTCAGTGCTTTTGTCGGGACTTGGTAGAGTTCTGCCAGATCGAAGTCCAGCATCACTCGCTGGCCGCGGATTTCTTTTATAACACTACCGTTGCAAGTATCAAGCACATACACGTCCCCATTCGATGAAGGCCCACTCGTATCGCTTGGCTATTTCATCCATCGCTCTATTAGTTGTGGTAGTGAGAATAATATGCCAGTGAAATATTCACTTAGCTCTGGCTTTCTTTTGGAGGGTCTGGTACCGAGATTTGAGGTGACCCTGTTCTAATCTCAATATTCTCCGACGGCGTAATGGTTGTCGGATGTGTTATTTCGCTCATAATTCAAATTAAATATATGTCCACAATCACTGACCTAAGTATTGTATATGACTATTTGCCCATAGATGAACGTCTGTTTCTCAAATTAGCAGAACTCATCAATAGTAAGCTGAACGTATTGGTGAATTTTCGTCCTGTCCCGACTTGTAATTACTGCTTGCGCTTGAATGGGAATACTCCCAAAGGAAAGACATCTATATACTTCAATGTACCAAACTGAAAATAGGATGTCTTATATGCAAATATAGGTTTTTTCTTTGAAAATCCATATTCAAGGCAAAATACAAGTCATTCAAAGTCAGCCACAATGGTTGGCTTTTTTCATTTTCTTTGAAAATTTTTCCGAAAATAGTGCAAAATCGGGCTTCGTGTGGTAATATAATCATATATAATCCAAATTCATTGGGATTCATTTAATCCAAACCGGAATTGGATTCGATTTACCAAATGCCACAATGATAAGGTCGCTGATAGATTTATTGAGAAACTTGCAATCCGAGGAGGATTGTAGGCTTTTCTTGGAAAATATCAGGTGGCATGGTGTTCCGGTTTGTCCTCATTGTGGCAGTAAGTCGGAAGAACATTACAAACTGACCAATGGCGGTGTATTCCGAGGGCTATACAAATGCAAGGATTGCCGGGAACGATTTACCGTAACGGTAGGAACCATGTTCGAGGGTTCGCATATTCCTTTGCAGAAATGGTTTATAGCGATATACGTATTCTTGGCTCATAAGAAAGGCATAAGCAGTACCCAATTGCATAAAGATATTGCAGTTACGCAGAAAACTGCTTGGTTTATGTTGAGTCGGATACGTTATAGCATCAGATATAATGCGGATATTGACTTTGGCGATATTACGCAGGTCGATGAAACGTATATCGGAGGCAAGAACAAGAATCGGAATGCAGGCAAACGGTTGAAGAATACAAGAGGCCGTAGTCTTAAATTGAAAGCACCTGTAATGGGTCTGTTATCCGATGGAAAAGTCTATGTAGAGCCTATTCCGAAAGCCAGCAAATGGATATTGCATGGTGTGATAAATTCACTTGTGCCGAAAGGAACTACTGTTGTTACCGACGGCTGGTATGGCTACAAGGGTTTGTCGGAAAATTATGTGCATAAAGTAGTAGACCACCATAGAGGAGAATATGTCAAAGGCGGTTATCATACAAATTCGATTGAAGGTTTTTGGAGCCAACTGAAACGTGGCATAATAGGAGTTTATCATTTGGTTACTCGGAAACATTTGGAATTGTACTGCGATGAATTTGCATACCGATATAATACGAGGAATTTGACGGATGGAGAAAGATTCAGCCAATTCCTGTCCATTGCCAAAAAACGATTAAGATACCGGATGTTGATATTGTAATTGTCAATGTGCATATACATATACCAAACAAAAACATAGAAGATATGAATGTAACGACACGTTGGTATTGGGCACAGAATGCAGCCAAGACCAAAAAGGCTGTGGATGTAATTATTGTCGGAGCAAGCGGTACGATTGTAAAAACTACCGTGCAATCGAAATAATTGCAGAAATTCCGATTTTGCAATATCATCTGAAATGACTACTTTTAATGTCGATTTATACAAACTTTAAAAAGCAGAGTTTATGATTAAAAAGATGATTTGCATTGCGGTATGTGCTTGGATGTGTGCATCCTGCGAGAAAAATGACGGGGGGGGGTTGATGAGCCGGTAGAACCACCTATTGAAAAGCCGGAAGAACCGACTACTCCGCCGTTGACCGAAGATTTAAGAACAATTAAAATCGAAGAAAACATTATGGCAGTAGTTGGTACAAATGGTTGGAATGCCATTGCATATGGTAATGGAAAATACGTAGCTGTTGGTGCGAATGGATATGTAACAACGTCAACCGATGGCGTGAATTGGACAACGCCGAAACAAATAGCAGGTTCTTCTTATACATGGAATGGAATTATATATGCGAATGGAAAATTTGTTGTCTGTGGCCAATATAGTTATATCGCAGTATCCACTGATGGTACAAATTGGACAACTTATAAAGTAGATTCCTCTGCTACATATAATTGGGCTGATATTGCATACGGTAATAGTAAATTCGTAGTGGTTGGTAGTAGTGGCCGTATATCAACCTCCGCCAATGGGACAAGTTGGACAACGCCGAAATGGTTTGATTCAAGTCACGGTTTGTTGTCAATTGCGTATGGCAATGGCAGGTTTGTTACAATGGGCAATGGTAGTACATATATTGGAGTGTCTACTGATGGTACAACTTGGTCAAAATATGCAGTACCGTCGAGTATGCTTATAGGATATGGAATGGCGTTTGGCAATGGTAAATTCGTATGTAGTAGTTCTAACGGGCATATTTTTACATCCAATGATGGACAAACTTGGACAAAATTCACCACAGATGTTAATGGTAATTGGATGGATGTCATATATAATGGTGAAATGTTTATTGCTGTCGGCCGTTCTTGGAATGATAGTTATTCCAAATATGTTAATACGATAACAACATCAATAGATGGTGAAACATGGACACCCACAGAAATAGTTAAAGATGAAAATGGAGGCATTATAACAACTGTTCCAAGTGGAATAATTGCTGTGCCAGCAAAATAGCCAGTTTTAATGGTGGAATATATAAGAAGCGACCTAATGATTTGGGTCGCTTTTATTGTATAAATACTTAAAATTCTTACTTTTGCATATAGATCATCGTATGCTTAGGTTGGTACATTAAAGTATATAGATGTCGTTTTTTATTCCAGCGATTATCGCTTTCATCGAGTTCATCGTTCTGTTATGTATGTCCGACGAGGAATTCGACCGAAGATATAATGCGTATGCGATAGCTCCTCCGACGATCGTAGTCAATCCGACAACGGAGGTTACGGTAAAGTCCGATAATACGACCTATGTAGAGGAAGTCAAAAAGCTCTATGACCTAAAAGTGAAAGGGATGATAACCGATGAAGAATTCGAGCAAAAGAAGAAAATGCTTTTGTAGACCAACGAAAAAGACATCTTACTCAGATGTCTTTTTTAATTTTCGCGAATCGAATTTAGCCGCCTTTTGTATCCATGCGGTAAACTTCGGGTCAACATCCTCGAATGATTCTTCTTTTTCTGTCGTTTCATAAACTTTGTCTCGAAACCATTGAAGAACCCATTTAATAGTCTGTACCGCTAATTCACCACCGGCCCATTGCGCAAAGTTAATAGCTACATAGGGATGCACCCACCTTTCGCCTTTTTCATTTTCGGGTTGGACTAACTCCGACTGGTCGACACCGAGTTCTTCCGATAGAGCCCGTAAAAACCGCTCCGTCTTCCGTAAATCCAAATAATCGGGCAAGTCCTTTTCGACAGCATCGCACATTAAATAAATGTCGAAGTAGCTATCGGCCCTTCTCTGATTGATACCGACATTGTTTAGTATTCGCATAAAATACAGTCGATTTCTTCTAAACGGCATACGTCAAGGCTTTCAGGTTCGTGTAATAAGAGTTCGCTAATATTCGGTCGAATACCTTTTGCGGTTCAAATTTACAGGTATTGTGGCGAAATACAAACTCCCAAATGTATTTTTGTAAGTATTTTCTGGAAACCGAATGATAAATGCCTACAATACTACGCTTTAATACCGCCCAAAAACTTTCGATCGAATTCGTTGTTACCTCTCCTACGGCATACTGCTTTCGACTATGGTCTATAAACGCATGTTTGTAGTATCTATTCAGATTGCCGTATTTCCATTCATCGCTATATATCGTACTGCCGACTTTGATTGTTTTTCTGATCTCTTTATATAAAGTTCTCTGTCGGGTATTCTCCACAACTTTGGCAACAATCTTACCTTTCCGTTGTTTCATCCCAAAGACAGGAGTTTTGTCTTTATAGGAACACCCGCGAGCAAATTTTACTTTCTTATTTGCGTGGCGATTCTTGTTTTTCCCTCCGACGAACGTTTCGTCGATTTCAACCACCCCGTCAAGTTTAGAATCGTTCTCGTTACTAAAACATTCACGTATGCGGTGAAGCATGAGCCATGCCGTTTTTTGCGTGACTTCAATATCTTTCGATAGTCGGACGGATGAAAGTCCTTTGCCGGACGTCATAAACATCCAAATAGCCACATACCATTTCAGCAAGGGAACCGACGATCTATGGAATAAGGTTCCATATCTCACGTTGAACAGCTTACCTGTATTTTTGCACTTGTACTGGTTGTTCTTACATTTATATACCTTCGAGGTCGGGTCGAAAGGTGAAACCGGATGTCCTTTCCAGACGATCCACTCCAAATAGCGAATACAAGACTGTTCGTCGGGAAACCTCTTAAATAGATCGGTCAAGGAGTTAAATTTGCATATCATAGTGCATCAAAACCGTATATATGCAAATATAGTAAATAATTATACCAAATCCAAATTTTCGACCATATCTCCCGTTTGTTTATTTAAGTATATAAGTCCCTTCTTCAAAAATCAAGATTCTGAACCTTGCAAAACAAGCTAAAGAATGGTTGCAAATACAAGATCGGGATCGTCGTCCAGCGGGCAGCGTTATCGAATTCAAATATAGAATTGTACACTTGCTCGTTACCTTGGTCCGGCAATTTTAACAACAACAAACGTATGGCAACCGTAAAAGTAAAATTCCGGGCCTCGTCCGTTGCGGATCGGGAATGCCGACTGTTTCATAATCGTGTAGCCCGGCAAATTAACAGTAATCACAAACTGTTTCCGTCGGAATGGGACGCTCTGCGTGCAAGATCGCTCCTGTCTAACTGCGACAGCCCCCGACACGCTTACCTTGTCGCATTGAAGAGCCGGATAGCGGATGACAAAGCCCACCTGGAGCGTATTATCTCCCGGTTGAAGCATACGGGCGAAAGCTATACTGCCGGAGATGTGGCAGCACGCTATCTTACGCCTTCGGATGCCGGAGGATTTCTCTCTTTCACACGGAGCCTTGTCGAACAGTTGAGACAGATCGGAAAAATCCGCACGAGTGAACGCTACACGACCGTCATAAACAGTCTCCGGCGTTTCCGCAGAGATATCGAGGTGCCTTGGGGTGAGGTGGACTCCGACCTGATGATCGAATACGAAACTTATCTCAAATCAAGAGGCGTATGCCCGAATACCTCCTCCTACTATATGCGGGGGTTGCGTGCTATTTATAACAGGGCCGTTGAAAAGGAGATGACCATGTAGCGCGATCCGTTTAAGTACGTCTACACGGGCATCGGCAAAACGGCCAAACAGGCTGTATATTTGAAAGTTATTCGCCAGATCCGGAATTTGGATTTGGCTCCATTTCCAGCGATGGATTTCGCCCGCAACATTTTCATGTTCTCATTCTACACCCACGGAATGTCGTTCATCGACATGGCTTACCTGAAGAAGAAAGACCCGCAAAACGGCATACTCTCTTATCGCAGGCAGAAAACGGGACAACAGCTGTTCGTCAAACGGGAAAAGCCCATGCAGGAGATCGTCGATAAATATCGATACAAACGCCACCCTTTATCTGTTGCCGATAATTCGGGACATGAATGCCGACGCTCGCCGACAGTACAAGAATGCGGGCATCTGGTTAACGACAAGTTGAAGAAACTAGGTGAGAAATTGGAACTTAGCATTCCCCTGACCAGCTATGTCGCCCACCATGGGTGGGCTTCCATCGCCAGGAGCAGAAAACATCCCGCTTGCGACTATCAGCGAAGCAATGGGGCACGATTCGGAGAAGGCCACGCGGATTTATCTCGCCTCTTTGGACACCACCTCCGTAGACAAGGCGAATAACCAAATTCTAAAAGCATTGTAGCCGTACAAAGATTTTTATTCAATCGCCTTTCATTCGGAAATCTCTTTCAAGATTTATTCTTGAAAGAAATATTTTTTCCGGCGGATCAATCCACTGGAAAATCTCTCTCTCCGGAAGGAATAGGTGGTTCGGTAGCGATAATTGATGAAATAGACAACGGTTAAGTCTCTGAAATTGCATTTAACGGACTGACAGATAGATGCGACTTCTCTTTCTAAGAGAAATATTACACTGCTGCAAAGTTATAAAAAATATGAAATACGGCAACGGAATCCAATGAAAAATAAAATTACCCCGTTCGTTCAATAAGGAAATGTCGAACAACCACGGGGATTTGTTGAACCAATTCTAGCCATTTTAAGTATAAGACGCTTATAATAAACACTTATCATTTTGCTATTTCTCTTAGAAAGAGAGGTATCAACTGACGGGGTATGCCAAAGAAAATCGTATGTTTCTGCGAGTAGCAAGAACGGCTTGACGAACGAGCTCGAAGACGATTCCGGCTGAATAACGTAAAGAATGAACAGATTAAAAAGTTGTATAACAAGTTATTTCTCTCCGTAAGAGAAAATAAAATTGGTTCGACTGGTTATAACTACCTGGACAACAATCGGACACTATACTCTGAAAGGCATTCGTTTGCACAACATTTTTCAGATAAGAGTATTTTGGCAAGTCCGTCAGATGAAAATTTTATCTGTTTTAGGCCGTTATTTCCATTAAATTACATAACTTTGTGCTCATCAATATTTCTCTTACGGAGAGAAAGAGCGTAAAACAGACAGAAACATCTTTTTACGGATTTGTGGAATAAATGATTGATATTCTGGCTGAGATAAACATAAATAGCTGTAATACATACCAATACACATATTGGTATGAACTAGGGGTATGTGCCCTGCTTGAAAAAACGAGTATAATAAATGTATGGATATCGCCTCGCCCAATACGGAAGAAGTCATGGTCGCCCGCTGGTTCGTCATGCGGGCGTACAAAAGCGAAAAGAGAGCGGAGGAGAAACTCAAAGGCAGAGACGGATTGGAATATTTTATTCCGAAATGTTATGCCGTAAGGGTTTATCACGGAGTAAAATCGAAGCGCCTTGTTCCGGTCATTCCGAATCTCGTATTCGTACATGCCAGCCGCACACAGATCACAGATTTCAAGAAACGCTACAATTTCCTGCAATTCGTGATGTGGGAGAACAGTACAGGTTTGGAATATCTCGTTGTTCCGGATGACCAGATGGAGAGTTTCATCAAGGTTTCCTCCCAATACGAAGAAAATATCACCTATTACAATCCGGATGAGCTCGACCTTCAAAAAGGGAGACGGGTGCGTATCCACGGAGGTAAGCTCAATGGAGTAACGGGCATATTCATGCAGGTGCAGGGCAAGAGAAACCGCCGGGTCGTCGTCCTGCTGGAAGGTGTCATGGCCGTAGCTGCGGAGGTACATCCCGACTTGATTGAAGTTATTTCCTGATTGTAGTTCATCCGTCAAGCACAGCAGATACAAAAGCAGATATAATTGAATTAGAAAACTATGAACGGCAAACCGAATGTCGAGCCTCCTTGGATGTCGCTGAAACGTCTGATCTAAACCCGTATGGTTGAGACACTTCGCAAGGAACATGGCAACAAAAAAACACATCCGGCTATATACTGTTAGGAGAATATTGGCATGCTTTCGAAGAGTCAGCTTTTCAGTTAAGCCGGATATTCACGAAATGTGAAACGGCACTTTTCAGACATAAGGACTATCCCTTTCCAGTGGTGATGGTCAGCATTCCGGACAGCGACTTGCGGTCTTACCTCCGGCAGCATATTCCGGTTTGCGACAGGCTCGACTACAAGAAACTGCTGGCCGCGGAGTTCTCCGCTTCGGAATATTGTACACGGCATAAACATGTGGTGAAAGAGTTTCTGTAATTCTTTACGATTACCGATACCTGATCCGGGAACCGTCATTTCCAACGAATATTAGGAACGATACGTGTATTCCTTTTCTTCTTCATTCGAATATGCAAATTGACCGGGATCGCTATCTTCTATGGACCAACGGATTTTAAATTCAACCAACGAGTAAAATCGAACATTTTCACACTTCTGTATGCTTTACCGCTTGTTGTCATGGTTGGATGCTGAAAAGTACCTGTGGTCGAAGAACTCTGTATTCGAAGCACATGATAATCGGGAAATCGAAGTATAGCTACCATGTTGAAAAAGTCTCTCTATATCACCCTGTTTTTCATCCTAAGCGGCATTTTAGGCTTTTTGTGCCAAGTGTTGTATGCCAAGTATTTCGGTGCAGGGCCTCAGATCGACCTCTTTTTTGCCTTGCACTCGATTCCGACGATCATAACAGGTATAGCCCCCGTAATCTTTGCTTCGGTCTTTATCCCGATCTTTGCAGAGATGAGACAGGAGCGATTGCTTGATTACATTGCGGTTGTCAGAAAACGTGTGGTGTTCTTCAGCTTACTCTTTTCGTTGGTCGGAGGGTACCTGACTTACTATAATCTTGATCGGATCTATCCCGGGGCACTCAACGGCGAGACCTATCCGTTGGCGGTCGGATTATGTCTGTTGTTCTGGACATCGACTTGTTTCTCGCTTGTCAATGGTTTTTGGGCTTGTGTTCACAATTATTTCAAGCGCTTTGTCTTGATCTCAGTGATTCCATTGCTGGTTTATATAGGCATTATTGTCTCGGTACTGATGATTGGTCCCCATATCGGAGTACTTTCAGTAGCATTGGGCATGACCGCCGCTACAATCGTGCAGTTCATCATCTATCGCATCGCTGCCCGTCAGAGAGTCGATTCTTCTTTGTATGCTGTGTGCCGCGATTATGCGCACATCTCGCAATTGTCCGGACGAATACTGCTGATCACTGCTTCGCTGCTTCCGTTCACGGCGTTCGGATTTATCGCCTACCAGTGGGGCGGCATTTTGGAACCGGGGGCAGTGTCGTATCTGGGTTATGCTCATAGCTTCAGTGGTTTTCTTTCCGTGGCGGCAAGCATGGGACTGGCAACGGTTTCTTTTCCCGATTTGGCGAAAGAGCTGAGTAGAGAAGATCCTCATCGGATTCGTGTCGCATTGAATGCCTTTGAGCGGGCCGTTCGGATGGCTGTACTCTTTATTTTGGTGATCAGCATCTTTACGATCGTCTATATGCAACCAGTGCTTCAAATACTGTTACAGCGGGGAAAATTCGGGGCGATTGATATCGGAAATTTGGCGAGGGTGATGCCTTGGTACTTTTTGGGTGGATTGTGTATTGCTGTCATGAATCTGGTGAGGAACGTTTTTTATTCGGCAAAACTGTATGTGCATCTGGCAGTGATCGGTGTGGGGGCTACTGTTCTGTTCGTGTGCATCCGGTTATTACTGTCCGATCACATCTCCTTTGTGGAGGTAGGAATGGTCGAATTTTTCTGTTTGTTATTTTTCGCACTCGTCTCGTTGGTATTTCTGCGGATACGATATGCTTGTTTCAATTGTTCGTTCTACCTGGACATCTTCAAATATACAGTGGTCTGTATGGCCAGTTGTGTGGTGGCAGTTGTTGTCGACTGGCTTCTGCCCGGGAATTTTTGGACCGTCGGTCGGATCGTGGTATGTGGTACGGTCTATATGGCGGCAGTCGATTCGTTGTTAGTGAGGGTGTTACGGAACGAGGAGATCGTCCGGGTTAACAGAATACTCTGTTATCGGCTTCGAAGGCTTGTCTTGGGTTGTAAAATCGATAACGAATGAAAAAATTCTTCATTACCTATGGCGATGGCGAATTCGCTGCGAGCAAACGGCGCATTTTGGCTGAAGCCCGAAGTTTAAGGCTTTTCGATAATTGCAGGGCCTATGCTCCCGAAGACCTTTCAGAGGCAATCCTGAATTGTCCTGCCATGCGTGAAAAGCGGGGCGGGGGCTTGTGGATATGGAAACCTGATATAATTTTTGATGCCTTGCAGGCGATGGATGAGGGGGACTTTCTGGTCTATTGCGATGCAGGGTGCTCGTTACAATCTTCGCGGGATTGGAGGGTGTGGTTCGACATCCTCTCTCGGTACGATATTTGTGCCTTGCGGATTAATCAGCGCAATGACCGTTGGACCCGGCGGGAGATCGTCGACCATTTCGGCGACGGGGCATGGCTTTCCCGGCGCCAGTGCTGTGCCGGAGTTATCCTAATCCGGAAAACGCAATTCACAATGGATTTTGTTGGTGAATGGCGGGAGTCCATTCTGAAGTACCCGTATTTTGTGATGGATGTTTCCGACGACGAACGCGGCATACAATTGCCCCGGTTTATTGAAAATCGCCATGACCAATCGGTTTATTCAGCTTTGATATACAAATACTTGAATACAGGTCGGATCAAAATTCTCTGGGAGCATATCGAAGGGTGCGATTATTTCCGCCGACAAGCGATTCGGGCTACCCGAATTAAGGACGGTATTCCGGTCTGCAATTCCTGGTTCGGAGTTCTTCGGGAGGTTGCCCGGACACTGTTCAAACGTGTATGCTATTTATTAAAAGATTGATAAAATGCTGCCGGCCCTACTGATATTTGTGTTGTCGCTTTTCGTGTTCTATTGCATTCGCTTCATGGTAAGGCATGGAGAGGATATCCCTGCTTATTTTTTTCTGGGATTCTATCTATATACGGTTTTTGCGCAGATCGGTTATGTATACTACCCGGAACTCTCCAAGCGGTTAGCCTATTATGGCGAGGAGGCGTTTTATTCCTATTGGACGTTTATATTTCTTTCGTTCGTATCGGCTTTCGTCTTTTACCGGCTGATCAATTTCAATCTTGCCAGACGCCCCCCTACATATTGGGTGTCGCATTCTGTATACCCAAAATCGGCCCTGTTCTATCTCCTGTCAATGGTGATGTTTGCATTTTGTGCGATCTTCTTTTACCGCAACCGGAATATGTTCGGATGGGGAAGCGGAACCCCGATGGGTAGCACCTATTTCGTGATTGTTTTCAGATATTTTACGATTTCGATTTTCATCGTGTATGTGCTGCTCAGGCAGTCGTTCAGTAAGTTCAAACTGTTGTTGCTTATCCTTTATGTCTCCCTGTTCCTCCGGGTTGCATTGGCTGCCGGTAACCGGACGAACATTCTCGCGTTGTTCGTGGCGGTCGGCTTCTATGAACTCTCGCCGCTGATTGTCTCCTTGAGAAAACACCGTTCGAAACTACTGATCATCGGTATAGCAAGTATCGTTTTGTTCAATGCCTTATTCGCTTTGCTCGAGTTACGTAACTTTACGAACGATATTTCGCTCTCAGATCTGTTGGAGCACGAATCGGTGCGTGAAAATCGACCATTGGCTGAAAAAGTATTAAGGCAAGATTATTATGCTCCTTCTCACACGTTATTTGTGGCGATGGATAAAAACTTTGTTCATCCGATGGAGGTCATCAAATCGAATAGTGCGAATTTTTTGATTGGATTACAGCAACCCTACTTGACGGAGATTCTTGTCGGTATGGCTACCGGGGAAAGTCAGGAACGGGGGGTCGGTTGGGCATCTTATCTCTTTACGGAGGGGTATTGTTTTATGGGGATGCTGGGATTCCTTTACAACGGCTTGATCTGGAACCTGCTTCTACGGCTGATACTTTTCTTTTCCCGGAGTAACAACCCGCTTTACAACCGTTTTTTCTATGCGCTGACAGCCTATTATGTGCTGATTTGGGTGCGGACGCAGTCATGCATTATGGCTCAGTCGCTTTGGTTTACTTATCTGCCGACGTTGTTTTTGTTTTCGCTGGCCATGAATGGCCGTATCCGGGTCCGATCCCGGGTGTTGCATTAATGGATAGATTTATGAAAATTGTCAATATTATTGGGGGCATCGGGAATCAGATGTTTCAATATGCGTTCGCTATGTCCCTTAAAGCCAAAAATCCGGAAGAGGAAGTGTTGATTGATACCTCGCATTTCAATGGTTACCGACTTCATACGGGCTTTGAACTGAAACGTGTCTTTGATGTAAAGCTCTCTCCGGCCAGAAGAGGGCAGATCGCACGTCTCTCGTACTATATTCCTCATTATACGGTTTCACGTGCACTCCGGCGAGTGTTGCCCGTGCGACGGAGCGAATATATCGAGCCGAAGGCATTCCGGTATGATTCGAGTGCATTGGATGCCTTAGGAAGCCTTTATTTTGAGGGATATTGGCAGTCCCCCCGTTATTTTGAGCAGTGTGCAGCAGCTGTTGTTGAGGCATTCCGCTTTCCAGAGTTCTACGACCAGTTGAACCTGAACGCAGCCCGATTGCTTGGAGAGCAGAATTCGGTTGCTATCCATGTCCGCAGAGGTGATTACGTCGGGGCCGCGAACTTTTCAGGGATATGTACGCTCGAATATTACAGGAAAGCTCTGGAACAAGTTTTCGAACTGATAAAAACTCCTACGTTCTTTATTTTTTCGAATGATATGGATTGGTGCAGGGAGCACATCATTCCGCTATTGCGAGGGGCAGACGCGCATTTCATAGATTTCAATACAGGCCAGAAGAGTTATCGGGATATGCAGCTTATGTCGCTGGCCAGAGGGTGTATTATCGCCAATAGTTCGTTCAGCTGGTGGGGCGCTTGGCTGAATGCCCGTCCGGACAAGTTCGTTGTGGCTCCTATGCGGTGGGCTAACTGCTCCGATTCCTCGGATATCTATCCGGCAGGTTGGATACTTGTATAATTCGTAGATTATGGCACATAAACTGATTCGCTCGTTTTTTCAGGGGTTTTATAGGCTGGGATGTCCCTCTCCGCTTCCGGAAGAAGAGGGTATAAGGATTCTGACCGACCGGCTCTGTTCGGATACTCCCTGTATGATTTCCCGGTTCGGGTCGGTTGAATTACAAACGCTCTGCTATGAAAAATTGCAGCCCTGGCTTCTTCCTTTGAAGAGAAGGACTTGGCGGAATCTTGGTAATTCTGCCGGTTTTTTCCCGGTGGACGGAACGCACATCCGCCGTTTTTATGAATTGTATAGAGCCGATACAGCCGAGTTGGATGTGTTGATCACTTGGCGGTTCGAGGAGATGTTCTTTCGTGGCTGGATCGGCGATATTCCTCGTGTGAGCAAGCGTACGCTTGATGGGTTTTACGATCAGGATTCGCCTTGGACGCGGGTGTTGACCGGCAAGCGGATCTTAGTCGTGCATCCGTTTGCAGAGACGATCCGTGAACAGTACGAACGAAATAGGACAAAACTTTTTGCAAATCCGCTAACGCTTCCCGCATTTGAAAAATTGGAGATCATTAAGGCTGTACAGTCGATTGCCGGCAATCCAGTGGATTTTCCGACCTGGTTCGAAGCCCTCGAGCATATGAAGGCTCTGATTAACCAAAAGGAATTTGATATCGCGCTTCTCGGTTGTGGGGCCTACGGTATGCCGCTCGCAGCCCATATCAAGCGAATGGGGCGTAAGGCTGTACATCTGGGCGGTGTCACACAGTTCCTTTTCGGTATCAAGGGAAAACGTTATGTGGATAATCCGCAAACGAACCGGTTCATCAACGAATATTTTGTTTCACCTCGTCCGGAAGATCGCCCTGAACGGGCCGGAACAGTTGAAGGGGGCTGTTATTGGTAATTTCTGCATTTAATCCGAATAAATTCGATATTATGGTTTATCGTTTGGCAAAACAGGCCGACGCACCTTGTCTGGCTGATATTCACCATCGCATTAAGGATGTTAATAATAATGGGATCTTTGTTTTGATGGGGCGATGCTTCCTGCGGCAATATTACCGGCTGGTACTTTCTGATCCATGTACAGTGTGTGTCTGTGCTGAGGATGAGGGCAGAGTTGTGGGATATATGTTCGCGGTTCTTGACTGCCATCGCCATCGCTGTTATATGATGAAAAACCGAGCACGGTTGGCTATAGCAGCTATTGGATCGATCCTTTCTAATCCCTTGCTCCTGAAGGCCCTGTTTACCCGTTATAGGTCTTGGAAACGGAACGATGGCTCCTTTATTGGGCAGCAGGGGGCACGAGGTGGCTATTGGGGATGGGATCCACGCTACAAGGATTCGATTTCGTCGTGTGAAATGCATAACAATACTTTGCGGATTCTCCGTCTGCTAGGTATTGAAGAACTGGAATTTGAAGTGGATATGGCGAATAAGCATGTATACAAGTTCCATAAATTGAACGGAGCGGTTATGAAAAAAGTCATTACTCTGTCAGATGGTCGGGAACGGGCTTTTATGGTTTATGACTTGAATAAACCAACTAAAATATGAATAATTAAAAATAAGAACAGATGAGCATGAAAGAATTTATTGCAAAGTTTGCCGAAGCACTCGAACTTGAGGATATTTCGGTAGTGAACGAAAATACGACTTTCCGAGATTTGGATGAATGGAATTCATTATCGTTCCTATCAGTTATTGCCATGCTTGACGAGGAGTATGGCATTCAGATCGAGAATGCTCAGTTCCGCGAGTTGAAAACGCTGGGTGATATTGCGTCGTACATTGAATCTCATAAATAATAATCATGTCGTTTCTGAAATTTCAGGGTGTCGGAATTACGGCTTTGTCCGGAGCTGTCCCCCGTACAGTGATCGACAATTACAAATACACGCAGTATTTTCCGGAGGATCAAGTCCGCGAGGTTGTCGATAAGGTAGGTATCTATGAGCGTCGTTTCGCTGATGAAAAAACCTGTTCGTCGGATCTGTGCTTTGCCGCAGCGGAAAAACTCATAGCCGACAACGGGATTGATCGGAGTGAGATTGATTTGCTGATTTTCATTTCGCAAACGCCCGATTACCGCATGCCTGCGACATCGGTGTTATTACAGGAGCGTTTAGATTTGCCGAATTCGACGATAGCATTTGATATAAACTTGGGATGCTCCGCATTCATTTACGGATTGAGCGTTGCCTATTCATTCATGCAGTGTAATAATCTGCGCAAGGCATTAGTTCTCGACGGCGAGACCCGCTCGAAAGTTTACTCCCCGAAAGATCGCCGGTCGGCGTTCTTGTTCGGTGATGGCGGAGTCGCGGCACTTGTCGAGCGGGACGAGAAATTCGGGACAAGTTTTTTCTCGCTTAACTCGGACGGTTCCCGCGGCGATCTGATCAAGATCAATGCTGGCGGTTACCGAATGCCGAGCAGTGTGGAGACACTGAAAGAAAAGGTTGTCGATGAATATGGCAATATCCGTAGCGAGGAGCAGGGGTATATGAACGGAAGCGATGTATTCAACTTCGTGATCCGCGAAATACCACGCGATATTAAAAAGATCGTGGAGTGGTCGGGGGTGGATATTCAAGAGTTGGATTATTATGTCTTCCATCAGGCCAACAACTTTATCAACAGCTATCTGGCCAAGAAACTCAAACTGGATACGACAAAGATTCCATCGACAATCGCCAAATATGGTAATACCTCATCCGTATCGGTTCCTTTGACCATTGTCGATCAATTGAAAGACAATTTGTCAGGCAAGAAGCAGTTGATGTTGAGCGCATTCGGCGTTGGTATGACATGGGCGACGGCCATCGTATCGTTCGTCGATTGCCGTATTAGTGATATCGTAGAGGTTTGACCATGACGTTCAATCCATTCACCCTGTCGGGAAAAACAATATTAATTACCGGAGCTTCGTCCGGCATCGGTCGCCAATGCGCCATTGATTGCAGCCGAATGGGAGCCCGAGTCGTGCTTATGGGACGCAATGAAGCTCGATTGGCTGAAACCCAACGGCAAATGGAGGGAGACGGACATTTGGTAATAAACATGGATCTTACTCACTTTGATGGAATTGAGGGATGTATTGCTTCGATCGTTACAGAGGTTGGTCCGTTTGACGGTCTTATCCATGCAGCAGGCATTGAAAGAACATTGCCTGTGAAATTTACCAAGCCTATGGATTATGAGGATATATATCGGACAAATTCGATAAGTGCATTTGAAATTGTCAGACATTTGATTTCTAAAAAGAATAGTAATATAGGCGCAAGTCTTGTCTTGATTTCATCAATTACAAGTTTAATTGGCAGAGCCGGTGTCGTGGCTTATGCAGCGTCAAAAGGAGGTTTGTTAGCCGCAATTCGTCCTATGGCTATCGAACTAGCTCCAAGAAAAATGCGTATTAATTGTATCTCTCCGGGAACTATTTTGACCCCAATGATGGAACAATATTTATCGTCTTTGACCGATGAACAACGCGAAAGAAGATTGGATGGTTTTTTGTTGGGTCTGGGCCGCACGGAAGACGTCTCCAATGCCTGCATTTATCTGTTAAGCGATGCTTCCCGTTGGGTTACCGGACAAAATCTGATTGTGGACGGAGGGTATACCGTTCGATAAATAAATAATTGTGATATGAAAAATATTCCCTTTTCGCCTCCCGATATGACGGAGGCGGAGATTGCCGAAGTCACCGAGGCCCTGCGTTCGGGTTGGATCACGACGGGCCCCCGCACCAAAGAGTTTGAAAACCTGATTTCGTTGTGCTGCCAGACGGAAAAGTCCGTGTGCCTGAACTCTGCGACGGCGTGTATGGAGATGATTCTCCACGTACTGGGGGTCGGCCCCGGGGATGAGGTCATTACTTCCGCTTACACTTATACTGCTACGGCCAGCGTGACGTGCCATGTCGGCGCAAAAGTTGTATTGGTTGATACGGCCCCCGGTTCTTTTGAAATGGACTACGATAAACTTGCCGATGCCATTACAGAGCGCACGAAAGTCGTTGTGCCGGTGGATCTTGGCGGGATCGTCTGTGATTATGACCGGATTTATGCGGCTGTTGAAAGTAAAAAACACCTTTTCTGTCCTGCGAATGATATTCAGCAGGCATTCGGACGGGTTGTCGTTTTATCCGATGCCGCCCATGCTTTCGGGGCGCAGTGGCATGGCCGGATGTGCGGAGAGATTGCCGATTTTACCTCGTTTTCGTTCCACGCCGTGAAGAATCTCACGACGGCTGAAGGTGGGGCGCTTACGTGGCGTCCGATTCCCGGTGTCGATAATGGATGGATCTATAGGCAATTCCAATTACTGTCGCTTCACGGCCAGAGCAAGGACGCTCTGGCCAAGACGCAGCTCGGCGCCTGGGAGTATGATATCGTCGCTCCGAATTTCAAATGCAACATGACGGATATCATGGCCGGGATCGGCCTTGCGCAGTTGAAGCGTTATCCGGAAATGCTGCGCCGTCGCCGCGAGCTGATCAACCGCTATGACGAAGCGCTGAAAAACTGCCCAGTTCAGGTGCTCGACCATTATGGGGCGGATCACGTTTCAAGCGGACACCTCTATATGGTGCGTTTGTCGGGACGGGATGTCGCCGAGCGGAACGATGTCATTGTCAAAATGGCGGAGCGGGGAATCGCCTGCAACGTCCATTACAAACCGCTTCCGATGATGACGGCTTACAAGGCCCTGGGGTTCGATATTGCGGATTATCCGAATGCCTATGACCAATACCGCAACGAAATGACGCTTCCGTTGCATACGCGTCTTACCGACGACGATATTGAATATGTCATCTCCAATTTCGTCGATATCATTTCGAAATAATCCATTCCGTTGAAACGTTTTTTCGATCTTGTGGCGAGCGGTTTGGGACTGCTTGTCTTAAGCCCGTTATTTCTTATCCTGGCCGTTTGGATCAAATGCGATTCCAAAGGACCGGTCTTTTACCGTCAGGTGCGTGTCGGACGCAATAACAGGGATTTCAGGCTGTACAAATTCCGTTCGATGCGGGTCGGTTCTGACAAAAGGGGGCTGATAACAATCGGGGGACACGATCCGCGGGTGACCCGATCGGGATATTATATTCGTCGGTACAAACTTGATGAGCTTCCTCAGCTCATCAATGTTTTTGTTGGGGATATGAGCCTGGTAGGGCCCCGGCCGGAGGTCCGCAAATATGTCGATCTGTATACCCCCGAACAGATACATGTGCTCGATGTCCGTCCCGGCATAACGGACCTGGCATCGATCCGCTACCGCAATGAGAATGAGTTGTTGGAGCAGGTCGATGATCCGGAACGGTATTATGTCGATGAGATCATGCAGGACAAGTTGCGGATAAATCTGGAATATGTGGCCCATCATTCGTTTGCAACTGATATATTGTTGATTATTAACACTTTCTGTAAAATTCTATCATAATCCTCTGCCATCATGCAAAAAATATTGTCAAGCCGCATTCCTTATATTGATGCATTGAGAGGTTTTGCCATTTTGCTGGTAATCGCAGGACATGTTATTCAGACATTGTATGGGACTGACGGCCTTGTTTTTCGTTACATCTATAGTTTCCACATGCCGTTGTTTGTGTTTCTTAGCGGCTTTGTAAGCTATAAGATTGAAACATGGAAGAGTGTTGGAAAACGATTTCTACAGTTGATCGTACCTTTCTTTTGTTACAATGTAATTACTTTTTTTTCAGCTGGTTTTGCCGGAATTTCGCTGCGTGATTTTGTGGAATTTAATCTACGCGTTATCCTACGTCCCGATTTAGGCCTTTGGTTCTTGTGGGTCCTGTTTTTTATCCATACTCTTTTTATTTGTTGCCGAAAAGCGGCAAAAGCTCTTCAGATTGATGAACGGATAATTGTGCTGGTGGTTCTCGGGGGATTAAACCTTGTAGAATTGATTACCCGTACAGACTTTTTGGGTTTTCACTGGATCGCATGGTATTTTATATTTTTTTCAGCAGGGGTTTATATTAGACCGTTCAGTCAGATGGAACATGTAAGTCTGGACCGGGACCTGCTCATCGGAAGTGCGATTCTGTTTCCCGTATGTGCTTATTTCTTCCGGTTGCAGAATTATATTACCCCCCCCCTCCGAATATTGCAGAATATTGATTTCGGTCCCTATTTCCCAATTTTTTATCGTTTGTGGGTTGCTGTGTTAGGGATTATTTTGTTCTATGAAATTTTCAAACGAACAGAAGCAATGGGGGCAAGTAAAACCCTCATTGCTTTGGGACGAGAAACTTTGGGGCTTTATTTTGTACATTGTCTTATTATCAATCTGACGATAGCTCCTTTTGTTGATAGAATGGGACTGATCCCGAAAGGGGGCGCCGTAGTTGTGGGTATTGTTTTGACAGCAGTGAGTTATTTGATTGTGAAATTCTTGCGCCGTAACCGTCTTTCGCGATTGCTTGTTTTAGGAGATTATTCATTCTGCAAAAAATAATAAATTTTATATGAAGACAGCATTAATTACCGGTATCACCGGCCAGGACGGTTCTTACCTCGCCGAATTTCTATTGGAAAAGGGTTATGACGTACATGGCACGATCCGCCGTTCGTCAACCGATTACCGTGAGCGTATCGCCCACTTGGAAGGGCATCCGAACTTCCACCTCCATTACGCTGACCTCGGCGATTCGATGAGCATTCTGCAAGTGGTTAGGAAAATAAAACCGAACGAAATCTACAACCTTGCTGCACAGAGTCATGTGCAGGTTTCGTTTGATGCTCCGGAGTTTACTGCCGATGTCGATGCAACAGGCGTGCTGCGTATCCTTGAGGCTGTGCGCCAGTGTGGTCTCGCTGAAACCTGCCGTATTTATCAGGCTTCGACCTCGGAACTCTATGGCAAGGTGGAGGAGGTTCCTCAGAATGAAAACACCCCGTTCCATCCTTATTCGCCTTATGCCGTGGCGAAACTCTACGGCTACTGGATCGTCAAGGAGTACCGCGAAGCCTACGACATATTTTGCTGCTCGGGCATCCTGTTCAACCATGAATCGGAACGCCGCGGAGAAACATTCGTGACCCGCAAGATCACCCTCGCCGCTGCACGCATCGCCCAAGGCAAGCAGGATAAATTGTATTTAGGCAATCTGTCGTCGCTCCGCGACTGGGGCTACGCCAAGGACTATGTAGAATGCATGTGGCTGATTCTCCAGAACGACAAACCGGAAGATTTCGTCATCGCCACCGGTGAGCAGCACTCTGTGCGTGAATTTTGCTATCTTGCATTCAAATACGTAGGTATCGAATTGGAATTTGTCGGAGAGGGCGAAAACGAGAAAGGTGTCGATAAGGCGACGGGCAAGGTGTTGGTCGAGGTTTCTCCGGATTTCTACCGTCCGACAGATGTGGTGAATCTCTGGGGAGACCCCACCAAAGCCAAGACGAAACTGGGCTGGAACCCGGCAAAAACTCCGTTCGGGGAATTGGTACGTATCATGGTCGAAGCGGATGTGGCGAAAGTGGCCGTGGAACGTGCCGGCGAACAGGTAAAAACGAACCTTGCCGAGTATCTTGAAAAAGGCATCGTAAAATAAGGGAACCATGATGGACAAAAATGCAAAAATATATGTGGCTGGACACCGGGGCATGGTCGGTTCAGCCATCGTGCGCGAATTGCAGCGTCAGGGATATGCTAATATCATCACCCGCACACACAAGGAACTCGATCTGACCTGCCAGGAGGCTGTCGAGCGTTTCTTCTCTGAGGAACAGCCGGAATATGTCTTTTTGGCCGCCGCGAAAGTCGGGGGCATCGAAGCGAACCAAAGTGCCCTGGCTGACTTCATGTACGAGAACATGATCTTGGAGATGAACGTGATCCATTCGGCATGGCAGAACGGGTGCAAGAAGCTGGAATTCCTGGGTTCGTCGTGCATTTACCCGCGTATGGCACCCCAACCTATGAAAGAAGAGTGTTTGTTGACATCCGAATTGGAAAAGACCAATGAAGCCTACGCTCTGGCGAAGATTTCCGGATTGAAATACTGCGAATACCTGAACCGTCAGTACGGCACGGATTATATCAGCGTAATGCCCACGAATCTCTACGGTCCGAACGACAACTACCATCCGACCCACAGCCACGTGCTGCCTGCGCTGATCCGCCGCTTCCACGAAGCGAAAGAACAGCATCTGCCCTTCGTAACTTGCTGGGGTGACGGCAGTCCGCTGCGCGAATTTCTGTATGTCGATGATTTGGCGAATTTGTGCGTTTTTCTGATGAACAACTATTCGGGCAACGAGACAGTCAATGCCGGTACGGGCAAGGAACTTTCGATCAGGGAGCTGACGGAACTCGTGGCGAAAACGGTCGGCTATGAAGGTGAAATCCGCTGGGACCCCTCCAAACCCAACGGCACACCCCGCAAATTGCTCGATGTGTCGAAAGCCGCGGCACTCGGATGGACTTATAAGACGGAATTGGAGGAGGGAATCCGGCTTTCATATCGGGATTTTCTGGAAAACCCCATAAGAGCTGAACGATAATTGGCAAAAATCCGTGCAAATAATCCTTTTATCCGGTGGCTCGAACAAACATCCTGCTGGTTTGGGTTGCGACGGAAGTCGTTTGAAGCAATTGAATCATATTGGAATATATTGCCGACCGTCTTGAGGTAGTGCAAGTCGTTCGCGGCGATGAATTCGTAGGGCTCCGTGAGCAGCAGCGACGAATCGGGTGCCAGATTGCCGTAAGCCTGCGAAAAGTTCTGTATTTCGCTCTTCCAGCCGTGTTCCATCACGTCGCAGCGGATCGCTCCGGCTTCCTCGCGCCAGCGGGCCGCGAACTCTTCTTTTCCGAATTTCGCCGCGATGCGGACCGGACCTCACGGTCGAGCGCCACCCAGCACATCACCTTCGAGGAGACGAAATGCTACTCTTCGCCGCGGATCTCCCAGATACCCTTGTCGGGATTGCGCCACTCTTTGGCGACGGTGGCGAGGATGTTCTTGACCATCTCCCACATGTCCTCGATTTCGTTGAGCGTACCCGGCATCAGCCGGTAATACTGCCAGACGAAGTCCATCAGGTAGCCGAACGAGTCGTTCTGCTTCTGGTGGTAGGCATCGTTGCCGATGCGCTCGGGCTTCGAGCCCTTGTATCCGTCGAGATGGTCCAGAATCACTTCGGTCAGTTTTCAATCGCCGCGGATGCCGTACATGATCTGGTAGTCGTGGCGTGACATGAACGAGGACTGGATGAACTTCATGAACCGCCGTGCGGCACCGGTATGTCCGACGCGGAACATCGTCTCGATGGACATCAAGGCGTCTCGCAGCCAGCAGAAGTGGTAGTCTCAGTTGCGCACTTCGCCCACGGCTTCGGGCAGGCTGGTGGTCAGCGCCGCCAACACTGCGCCGTTATAGTAGGAGAGCAATTTCAGCACCAGCATGCTCCGTTCGATGACTTCGTTGTAACAGGTGTACTGCCGGGTTCGGTTGGTCCAGTTGAGCCAGTAGACCAGCATGCGGCAATATTCGATCTTTTCGCATTCGATGTCGATCGGGATGACCTTCTCGTTGTACGACAGCAACAGGAACTCGTCCTTTTCGAGCCGGATCTCCTCGCGGCCGGCGACGGCTTGCAACGGAATCAAAAAGTAGAGATACTGGCGGTCCTTGTTGTCGGCTGAACTGTAACCATATATGAATCAGGTATTCCAGCGAATGCGCACCTCGCTCTGCGCATAGGGTAGGGTCGTAGCGAATGCGGAAGCGGGGGTGCCCCTTGTAGCGGTAGAGCTCCGCCGGCAGGTAGTGTTCCTTTTCGAACGAGCGGTTGCAGGGCATGTAGTCGAGCACCTCGAATTCGCCTTTCGTGCGGTCGAGCAGAGCGGCGAACACCAAGGGCAAATCGAAGTCGGGGAAGCAAAGCCATTCGATGCTGCCCTGTTCGGAGATGAGCGCGGCGGTCCGGCAATTACCGATGACACCGTAATTGAGATTATTTTTCATCGTCGTTTTTCTTGTTGGTCAGCAGGTTCTTCACGGCTTTCCAGACGGTCTGCCCCCCCCTCGTACGAACGTGTCGCGGACCGATCCGTCGGTATGGCCGTTTTGGACGAACGTCGTGAGCCGCGGCAGTACGTCGGCCTGCCGCGGCAGATTGTAGCGGGCATATTCCGAAGCGGCGCCGGCTTTCACCGTGACGGCCGCCCGGGGCAGGGCCTGGAACATGTCGTCGTCGATCGTGTCGTCGCCGATTGCGAGAATGAAGTCGTAACGCTCCTGACGCAGCAGACGGCGGACCTTCGAACCTTTGGAATATTCGGCCGACTTGACCTCCACGACCTTGCCATCCGCCCCGGCACTCCTTGTAAAATGCGCCGTGTTCGGCGGCCAGGGAGACGGCCAGTCTGCCGAACCATTGGTCCAGGGGCGCACGGTCGCGACCGTTGCTGACCACCACGCGATTGCTGCGGTCAGCAGAGAGGACGTACAGTGTCTTGTAGAGTTTGCGTCCCGGCACGATCGCCTCGGAACGGCGACAGATGGACACCAGCATGCCGTCGCAGATATTTCCCGAACTCACCCCATCGGAAATCGAGATCTGCCGCCTCGTGATACTGGGCAAGGGACTGAAAGAGGTATGCCGGGAACTCAGCAAAGTGGAGAGCAACATCACCAGCCAACGTCGCCACATCCGCATAAAACTGGGACTGCAACCCTCGGACAACCTAAAAAAGTCCTTCTGGCAAGATTCGACGAAATGAAAAACGGCTGACGGAACCTGTCGTGCCGCCAGCCGTTACGTGAGATGAAAGTCTTGATTGATTCACCCAAAGATTCTTGTAATCTGTTGTCATTATAACCGGATCAATTCTTGATTTATGGATAAGTTCGGTTGCCGTAATGTCCCGCATAAGGGTGAACCCAAACCACTTTCTGCCCAAATCTTTAATTGACGCACCTATGTGGAACACTTCATCGTCAACGAGCAGGAAACGGTCATGCCCTTATTGAATCGTTTTATCTCAATAGGCGGATATTGGTCGTTATGACGGTCAACACCAAGTTGGAACTGGCTACTGACACATTGGGTGTAAATAGTGGCAGATACCCCTTTTTTCCTCTTATCGAGTAATGTTAGCACAGTGTCATCTACATAGTTGTCGATCAGCACAACAGCCTGTTTCGCTTTCCGTATCAGGTCGGACGCGAAACGGTAAGCGTCGAACACCTGCCCACCATAGAATATATCCTGCATCGGAGGAATGTCGGCATCCAAACGTCTGAAAACCTCGTCAATGCGTTTGTCGGTCACTTCCTGATGCTGTTTCATTTCCAGTTGGTGGTACTCGATTGTCTCAGCCGTTGAAACAGTTGGGCATTACCGGCAAGGAAGCGGCACATGGATATGAAAGCCCTCATTATGCGGATGTTCACCTCGACTGCCACCTTGGCGAACTAAGCATGGCTGTGCCTTGTTCCGTGAACGTATAGGGCTGTTTTCGCGTACTGACTCAACTTGATGTCGCATTTTGCAACATCAAGTTATCAAGCTCGTCTTTGCGAAATTGAAACATGCAATCGTCAGGGAAGCGTTCTATGTTACGCTTCACCTGCTCGGTCAGCCTTCGTGTTTCCACACCGTATAATACCCAAATCACTGTCAAGCATGACCTGACAGTCCCTTATAACCTGAATCATCGACTGAATGTTGATTACTTCGAGCAAAGTGGTCGCGATTTGCGACCACCTTGTTCGTTTTGACCCCTATCCTTTCCCTTTGTCATATTCCCTGTCCTATTGTTCATTTTCGTTCAAGCGTTTGATAATCTCAACGCCCAATGCGTGCTCTATCTTGCATATAGTTTCCAAAGACATATTCTCTTGTCCTTTCAACACTTTGGAAATGCACAGTTTATTTTCCCGGCAAGCATCTGTTGTGTCAGTCCAAGTTCCGGCATACGTTTTGACATGGCGGAAGCAATCGCCTGCGAGTATTCTGCCCAGTCTCTTATACCCTGTTCCGTATTGATCCTTTTTGCCTTCGGAGTGGAAGCAGCAGAGGGTCTTTTGTCTACCGTTGTATTCATTGAAAAACACTTTATTTTGCGGATGCAAATGGAAATATCCAAGAACCACAACAGAAGGTTGTGTTTTCAAGCTATCTCCTTTTTAAGGAATAAGGATGGTATTTTCAAGACTAGTCGTAACTTTGTATCAATTGCAATATCGGCTTTTTGCTGCAGTCATGCGAAAAGACGATAAACGAATTGCAAAAAATCCCAGTCTTTGCAGAATTCATTTATGCAATATCTATTGAAAGAAAACAAGTAAGAGCCGGCAATATATCGCTTTTGAGGCGTAGGTCTTGAAATCTCAATAGCTTTTTCTTCTATCCGCTATCGTCGCTAAACATAGGGATTCCTTCGACAATAAGTCAGAAACGGTTACGAGCCGCCAATGGGCACACGTATTAAAGAGTGAATACACATCGATTAGATAGGATTATCCTGTAACGAGCTTTCGACACTCATCGCACGTCGCGATGGCTTCCATTCTCTCTGTCTATTCATACAGAAACATGAACACCATTACAACTCCCACCAAATAGTCTTTCAACGGCGTTCGAAGCAAGAAACTTTCCCGTTAAATCTCTGAGGGAACTTGCTGGATCGTCAGGTTGAATTTTTCCGCAATCTGATGATATGTCATATCTTCGGACGGCTGGCCAAAAATACATTGCGGATGCGAACCGGCATTTTGGCCACTTCGCACCGATAAATCTCGATTATTTCGGACTGGAACAGTTTGCCAATCAGCTTTGATACTCGATTCGATCCACCACTGCTCTTTTTTATAAAGTTCGCTTTGGACTTTGAGTATAGACTTTCGTTTGCGCAGATACGAGATGCACCGAGTCTTGACGTAATCGTAAATATAACCCTTGATATTTACATCGCAATCAAGGCCATTCCGATGTTCCCAACAGGTACATGAAACCATCGGTCGTAATATCCGTCGCCATCTCCATATCGTTTATATAGGAATATGCGATTCGGATAAAACGTTCTTTGTCACTGAACAACTTGTCGAACTCCTCCGCATAGTTTTAAAGATAGTAAATATTCTCGAAAATACAAAATTATATTGCTATTTAATTGCCCCCAATCAAATCCAGGGTCGCCGAGCCAAGCTGTCGTACAATATCGACGGAGTTCTGCTTCCGTGCATCCGGTCGTTTATCCGCCTTATTTATCCGGCAGGGATACTTCCAACGTACGCTCGTACGTCAGCGGCCGGCGCCCGCCATCGAACGATAACCAGTTGCCGCTGTCGACATAGGCAATGCATTCACCACATACGGCAGCGCAAAACCGGCACCTCGGCCGGCGATGTTTCCGGCAGTTTCGTCAGGCCGCCTTCGGCTGCCCTTTCTTTTTCCGTTCGCCCGAAGGACTCCGCTTTCGATATCCGCGTTTGGCCCCAGATTTGGAGTTTCGATCGAAGTTGTCCGCCGCTGATCCGACGGAATTTCCATATCGCAGATTTACCGGTAGCACAAACTCAAAATGATCAAAGGCTCTATCTTCATGTTCATATCCTCCTTTATGGCGCTGTTTCCTGTGGCGAATCCCGTAGGGGCGGGATTTCTCGTGAACGGATTCTTGTCGGGACTCGACCAGAAGACTCGCATGTCCATCATCCGAAGAATCGTCACCGACTACCTGCTGGTCGGCCTGGGAAGTCTGGCCGTCGGGCATTTCGTACTCGCGCTCTTCGACCTGTCGCTGCCGATCATCCAGTTGGGCGGCGGCCTGCTCATCTGTCGCACGGCGCTGCAATGGCTCGGCGACTCCGACGCTTCGGCCGGCCGCGTATCGAAAAGAAACGCCGACCCCATCAGTCTGCGGGCGGTCGAATCCCGGATATTCTATCCCATTACCTTTCCGATCAGCATCGGCCCCGGCAGCGTCTCGGTCATTCTCACGATGATGGCTTCGGCCAGCATCCGCGGCGACTGGGTCCGTAGCCTGCTCAACTACGCGATCATCGCCGTCGTCATCGTATTGATGTGCTCGATCCTCTACCTGTTTCTTACACAGGGACAAAAGATCATCCGAAAAATCGGCGACAACGGCAGCATCGTCATCAATAAAATGGTCGCGTTCTTCACCTTCTGCGTCGGTATCCAGATCGTGGTGACGGGCATCGCCAAAATATTCCACCTGACGGCACTGTAAACCGCCGGAAAATCATTCGTCGTATGGACTCGCAGCTCTTACTGAACAACGTCGAAATTTTCAACGGAAAGGACGCACGCACCTTCTCCGGCAACCTCCTGATCCGGAACAATCGGATCGAGACGATCTCGGCCGCTCCCATCGAAACGCCGTCGGAAAGGCCCGTCACGGTGATCGACGGAAAGGGACGATTTCTGATGCCCGGTCTCATCGATGCGCACTGGCACGCCTATCTGTGCTGCAACACGATGACGGACCTGCTGGCAGGCGATCCCTCGTATACACACCTCATGGCAGGACGGGAGGCTGCGGAGACCCTGCAACGGGGATTCACCGCCATCCGCGACGCCGGAGGTCCCGTCTTCGGACTCAAACGGGCCATCGACAGCGGGACGCTCCGGGGCCCGCGCATCTATCCGAGCGGAGCCATGATCTCCCAGACCTCGGGACACGGCGATTTCCGAATGATCTATGAACACGCCCACGGAGGTTGCGGCTGCGAAATGGCGCACGTCGAACAGATCGGCGCCTCGAAAATCGCCGACGGCGCCGACGCCGTGACGGCAGCCGTCCGCGAGAACCTCCGGCAGGGCGCATCGCAGATCAAACTGATGGCCGGCGGCGGTGCCGCATCGCTCTACGATCCGCTCGATGTGACCGAATTCTTCGAGGAGGAGCTCCGTGCGGCAGTCCGTGCTGCCGAGGATTGGGGCACCTATGTGATGGTTCATGTCTACAACCCGCGGGGGATCGCCCGGGCCCTGAAAGCCGGTGTGCGAAGTATCGAACACGGGCACCTGATCGACGAGCCCACGAGACCGTACTAGATCTCGTATGCCGTCTTCTGCTTGAAAAAAA
>OJRY01000542.1_pt1 | contig 36031 bp, 33 predicted proteins | sample 1599311 | NCBI WGS metagenome assembly OJRY01 (sample SAMN04168657, study PRJEB22393) | human gut metagenome | biome: human gut microbiome; feature: stool | host: Homo sapiens | collected 2014-03-20 | reverse complement strand
TAGAGCAAAGGACTGAAAATCCTTGTGTCCCCGGTTCGATTCCTGGTGGTACCACTTGAAAGAAAGAGAGTTACAGCAATGCAGCTCTCTTTCTTTTTGTCTTTCGGTACACAATTTCGACACAACATTTCTCCTATCCTCGACCTTCGGCACACACTTTTACCGCATTTCATGGCGGACGGAGTGGCGAAATTTTTCTTGGGTGACGGTTTCGGTTTGAGCAATATGAAACGGTACCCCGATCGGCACCCCAAGAATATTTACAACAAAAGGGAAAGCAGGCGAAGACTCGTCATCGTCCGCAGAAACATCTGTACTTTGCGTCGCATGGCGTCCCCACAAAGTTGAAGAATTGCGGACAACACAAATCCATGAAGCCTGCAAAAACGGCTGAAGTGATCGGATGTGGTGACTATCGCCACGCTGACGACACGGAATGTCCGCCCGGCCCATGTATACGCCCACGCAAATGGCAGGAACGAGGTTCGGTATCAACCCGATACTCACGCTCTGGAACACGATCGTCAATATATCTTCGAAAAAAGCCCAACAATGAACAGCCCCGAACCATATTCACTGTCGGGCCGTGCAGTCGGATGTAAAACTGAACCCGATCTCGGCATGAAAGCAAGCCCGCCGAGCACTTCGGCGAAACAATCGAAGCGAGTATATCGATGAAAAGGGGCGCGGAATAACTCCTGCACCCCTTTCGTCGTTCTTAATTTAGAGAACTGTTATACTTCCATCCCCTTGAAAGTTTCTTACCCAGTCTATCGATTCGAGGCGATTGTACTCTGCCCTCAATTCCTCCACGATCCCTTGATTGTAATAGTTCACCGAATCTCTCAGTTTATCGATGTCGGTACGCACGAAGCCGTATTGTTTTTTCACCGATTCGTTCATCAACAGAAAGGGTTTATTGACCAGAAGCGCTTCTCGGCACAGATACGCAATCAAATGCGGAAACCCCTCTGCGATTAGATTTATGGTCAGCTCTTCTTTGTAATCGACCGAAAAAATCTCCTCTCGGCTTATCGGAGTATCTCTCGATCGCCAGTTGGGGTCGAGAATATGCAATTCGTGCCGAAGGTAGTAGCACCTGAAGCACAGCCGAAACTCGTCTCGCCTGCCTTTGAATCGGGCGTATTGCGTGAGAAATTCATCGACGGAAAGCACTTCGTTTTCCGACATTGCATCGCTTTTGCTTATCCACACATAATCGATCGGTGCGCCTGCAAGAACGCGATAAATATGCCTTGCCTCTTTACGCAATTTTCGTAAGAACGTCAGCAAATCGAATTTGTAGATTACTTCATTTTCAATCGCAGTCATAATGAAATAGTTTTTATAATATTATGTTATTACGTTTCGACGGTCTTTATCTATTCGGAGCTTAGCTTTTTATAGGCTATGCCTCCCTCCCGACCTCGGTGCATTTTCATAGGTTTATGTCAAGTTACGTGAAATAAAAACGCACGAACTCCCGACCGACTGTCGAAATCTCGATCGGCCGATCCCCAAGAGTGAGAGCCGTGCGTATGGCAAAAATCCGTCGGAGCGAATCCGACCGATGAAAAAGGAACGACCCGCCGCAATCGAAGATTCGGATCATTAAGGGTACGATTTTTTACGGCGAGAAGTTCCGTGATTGAATATATAGTGTGTGATGTCGAAATCGAACGTATCGGCAAAAAGTAGAGAACAGAGTTACACGCCTCCGCCGCACCGAATTGTACGGCGGAGGGAGCGTATTGGTTGATCTCTGCTAATTGCGAAACATCCGCAATTTTTCTTGATGATAAATCGAAAAAAGGCGTTCCCGTTATTGTCGTCGCCGTGGGGGCATACCGGTTCCGCCGTCCGAAAATCGTTCGGGCGGTGCAATTCGTATGTTTTATTCCTTGGAGTCGGCGGCGCATAACTTGAAATGTTGATGGATGATACGCCCCGTATGAATATAAAAAAGCAAGGGACGCGAAAACTGCCTCTCACTACAGGTCTTGGAGGAACCTTTAACGTGAAGCTGTCTTGCGCCCTTGCGTGTCCTGCCCACTTAGGGCAGAACATAACAAGGACTGACAACCATTATACCACGTTAAAACATCCCTCGAAGAGGGTCTCCAAGTTTGTAGTGAGGTATAAAGAGTTGTTTACCCTTTATAAGTTATGTCCGTCGGCTATGCCGAACTCTGTAAAAATCCCGTTAGCATTGTTCTTGCAGTTATTCGTTCCCGAACGACTTGTGTCGCTCCAATACAACCAACACTGCGTGATGCTCACTTTACAGAGTGTAGGCAAATATAGCAATAATTATTCATCCATACATTATTCGGGTATGTATTTTTGGAAAAATTTGCGTAATTTTGTGGATATGAAGACTTCGATAGACTTTTTGCCCGAATTTGTCCAAGATGATCTCCACGAATTGGTCGGACTGATACGTGAAGAGATCAAGGACGTGGTAATGATTATACTTTATGGCAGCTATGCCAAAAACACCTATGTCATTCATGATGTTCGAATAGGTCCGAACGGAGAAACGACCGAATATCACAGTGATTACGACATTATGGTAGTAACCCGCAAACGCTTGGGCGAACGTGAGAGCACTATCGAAACACGGATTCGAGATCGGTTTGCAGCAGACAAATCCGAAGTCACCAAAGTACAGCTTATCGGCGAAAGTATCACCAAGCTGAATAATGCTTTGTCGCAAGGACATTATTTCTATATCGATGCAGTCAACGAAGGCATTTTACTCTACGATTCAGGAGAATGCGAGTTGGCGACACCCCGAGATTTGAATTTCTCGGGGATAAAGCAAATTGCAGAAAGCTATTTTTATAGTAATCAGCAAAGAGCTCTTGATTATTGGGAGGATGCTATCAGAAATATCAATAATAAAAAATATACCCATTCTTCTTTTTTCTTGCATCAAGCAACCGAATATCTGTTGAAATCCATTCCTTTGGTATTTATCCTTTACCGCTACAAGGAGCACGAATTGAAATTCTTGCTCGATATGTGCAAAAAACATACGCTGGATTTGGTCGATATTTTTCCCTGCAGGACGAAACAAGAGGAACAAGCCTTCGATCTGTTATGCAGAGCGTATGTCGAAGCCCGTTACAACGACAATTTCGTTGTGACGAAAGAAGAAATTGATGTGCTCGTACCAAGAATCGAATTATTGATACAGACCGTTGAAAAGGTCTGCCGCGAACGTATCGCTTTCTACGACAGTCAGATTAAAAAATAACCTACGACGTCCACCCCAAACCCGATGAATGAAATAACCGTTATCCAAAATAAAATCTACGAAATCCGCGGCCAGCGCGTGATGTTGGATTTCGATCTCGCAGCGTTGTATCAAGTTACGACCAGTGCATTGAATCAAGCTGTTAAGCGTAATATGGAGCGCTTCCCTGATGAATTTATGTTCCGATTATCGGAATTTGAGTGGAACGACATGTCGTCACAATTTGTTACGACATCCAGAACTAAACGACCGAAAACCTCTTTGCCATTTGCTTTCACGGAACAGGGCGTAGCGATGCTTTCTGCTGTGCTGCGCAGCGAAACGGCTATTAAAATGAGTATTTCAATCATGAAAGCTTTCGTAGCCATGCGCAATTACATCGCCACGACGACCGTAACGGCAGAACTGGCGGAAATCCGTGCGAAACTTGCTCTGTTGGAGCACCTCATGTGACATTCATACTCGGACAGCAGCGATTTCAGCGCCTCTAAATTATCGCCGTGTAGATTTTGTTGCCGCTATTCGTCGGTGTCTGATCGCCGTCATCCTCCGCCCGAAATCCGTACTTATGTTCCAGCACCCGATACGGCACATCATGATGATGATTGACAACCTTATCTTTTCCTATCCAAGTCAGTGTAGGCATAACTATTCAAGTATTTGATTGATTCGACGCTCTTCATACCGTAATACTTTTTCAGTGCACGCAATCAATTCGTATTTTCTTGCGTGGATAATACCGAACTTTTGATAATGCTCCACCAACAATTCGTAGAACTTCGACAAGAATTCCGTATCTCTGGGATTTAGAGTCATTACTTTGGACAATATGCTGTTTTTGGAATAATAATCTTGAGTTTCGGTATCAAACAATGTTGACGATGTAATCGCATCATACGAATTTTTTGCATATAAAATAACAGTATCGTTAGGCATTCCAAATACATTAGGTTCGGGCTTTTTTGTTAAATCTGGTAATATTGATGTAAAGAATATGGAATCATTAATCAGGCAGCCAAATTCAATTAAAATTCGTTTCAAGCAACTATTATATTCTTGCTCTTCTTGTGATAATTCATTTCGTAAAAAATAGAGAGAGGAACTATTTGTCTGAAATTCAATATTACGATTGAGAGTTAACAGTGATATTTGCGCCTCCTCGTATTTACCTTGCTGCAATTTATACAATGCGATTGAAAGTTTCTGCATATCCAACATATTATAGTTGCCAATCACTTGTTGTCGTAAATTGTCGAGCCAAATTTGTTGTTGAGTATATTTGATGGTCTTGATTTGATATTCTCGTATTACCGCATTCTCTTTCAGTGTGTAGTGAAGGACTATCAAAACTATGATGCCTCCTAATATATTACCGGCAACATTACCCCAGAATCCAATCCATTCATTAGGTTGGCCAACTGTTGGGAGCCAGTCAGATATAGGATTGTTGCTATATAAAATAAGATTAACAATTACAGGTGCGGCTATAATTGCAAACAAAATGATGATATAATGCTTGGTTTTCATACTTCTTTTCCTATTAAATCTTTCGGGCTGACTTGAAGAATCTTTGCAATCTCAAACAGTACCTCCAAACTCGGCTGACGGCGGTTGCAGACATAGGAATTGACTACACTGAAACTCTTGCCGAGTTGCTCGGCAAGCCAAGTCCGTTCAATGCGTTCTCCGTCAGCTCGTCTTCATACAAAGTCGGATTTCTTTAATATTTTGCGATAAAGATATGAAAAAATGAGATAAAAAATACAAAACAGTTATAAGAACATCGTCATATACACCGGTATATAATCAATTCCCTGCTCCCGTTTCAGGTCTTTGGTATAGATGATGTATTTATTCCGTACTCGGTCGGAGAATTTCGTGCAAAAAACATCCAGTGATGTATGCGACTTATAACCTGAGGACTTCACTTCTATCGGTGACACCTTATACTCGTCAGCAATCAAGAAGTCTATTTCATAGTACTTCTTTCCGTCAGAAGTTGGTATCGTATGATAAAACAGCTGCTTGCCTGTCGCCCGCAACATCTGAGCAATAACATTTTCATAGACATAGCCCAAGTTTGTGCGGAGTTTATCGTTCAGCAGTTTTTCGTAGATGATATTATCCGTAAAATCTTTGTCCTTGAAGGCCAGTGTAACAAACATACCCGTGTCGGACGCATATATCTTGAAGCGTTCATTATCCATCGTAAGAGCCAATCCGACATTCGGATCGTTGGAATGATAGACCACATTCGCAGCCATACAGTCATTCATCATCTTAACCACGCTTGTAACTCGGTCTGCTTTTTCACCCGGTATGGCCGATGCTATCCGGTACCGCGAAGCATTCTTGCTCAATTGTGCAGGTATGGCATCGTACAGAGCTGTCGCACGCCCCGTATCGTCCAACTTCATAAAATCCTCCTCGTACAGCGACACGATATCCCGTTTTATCAAATCCACCGCTCCGAGATTATTCGTCCTGATATACTCTGCAACGGCTTTGGGCATACCTCCGACCAGCATATAAAGTCGAAAATCGCGCATCATTCTCCGATGAACGGCATCGCCTAACGGTATGCGTTTCTCAAACGCCGTGCGCAACAGCGGTATCGTGGCGGTATCGCCCAGCGCCCAGCGAAACTCCTCATAGTCCATCGGGAACATATCGACTCGCGTCTCTTCGCTCGGCAGCAAAATTTCCTGACTGCTTTTGTGAACGGTAATAAGTGATCCGGTCTCAATGTAGTCATATCGGTGGTCTTTCACCAAGTGTTTGATAGCTTGACGAGCCAATGGAGCCTTTTGTATCTCATCAAAGATGATTACCGACTTGCGTTCAAACAACTGTACTTGATAGATAAGTTGCAGCCGAAGAAATATATAGTTCAAGTCGGAGAGGTCTTTGAACAGGTCGTGTACTTCCGGTGGCGCAATAGCGAAGTCAATGAGAATGTAGGATTCATACTCATTACGGGCGAACTCTTCGGCAAGCGTTGACTTCCCGATTCGCCTTGCTCCCTGTATGAGAATGGCCGATTCGCCATTTCGCTCCCTCTTCTATTTGAGTAATCGGTCATACATTTTACGCTTGAACAATATCATATTCTTCTCCATAGTTATTGATATATAACGCAAATATAGTATTTTGCCGATTTCCGCCAAATTATTTACAGCATATTGCCTATTTCCACCAAATGTTAGACGGTCGTTTTGCCTATTTCCTCCATTTTTTGATTTTACAGAATTCATATACTTACCAGATTCTCGAGGCTTATCCGAACAAATTTGTAGTGGAAATTCGGTAATCCCGAACAGCCGCATACACCTTTACGATATATCCATCTGAACTCGCAAAAATTTCTTGTGAAATGCCATACCCCTCTGTCGTTGCCCTGCCGATTGGCGAGCTAATCTTTGAGCTGTGCCCCGTGAACTCTAACGCTTTTATTTACCAGAATATAACGGGATAAAATTTTCAAGCTGCCGACGAACTTGCACAAATCTCTTGCGGATTTTACTCAAAAGTAGGTACGGCAATGATTGACGGCGGCGTTGTGCTTACAAAAGCGTTGCTATATTGTCAATGCAGCATCCGCCCAAAGAGGTATTCCTATTTCATGATGATCCACTCACAGCCTTGGTTACGTGTTTGACTAATATCGTCTGGTGCGTCCGCTATGCCTCGCATTTATCTGCCAGTTGGAGCACTGACGCAGGCTTGCCTGCTATCCACAAAATTCTTTTCGGGGGAGCCTAATACTCCTATCGATCGAAATCAATAGGGGTTTTGGACAAATTATATGCAAGCAGAGGTGTAAAAAATGTACAATATAAGTGTATAATGATATGGCAACCGATTTATTTATTTTCGGTATCGAAGTCCAGCAGATTGGCTGAAAGGCGATCGAAATCAGACTGAAACAGACGATCCTGTATTATCCTATATTTCTCAAATTCGCTTTCGGCATACTCTTTTGCCTGTTCTGCCGTCACAGTTCCGGCATCAGACAAGACTGCTCTGTCGTCACTCTGCAAGAATTTATCTATACGGGCAGCCCAATCTTCCATCGTCATAGGAATATGGCGTTTGGCTCTATCTTCAGCCAAGTCGAGAAAGGCATTGACAATTCTTCCCATAGACTCCAACTCCGTTTCTTTCAAATAATTCTTAGCTATCGTCACATCAGTTTTGACAATTTTGCCATGAGGTGCTTTCTCCCATGAGGTAAGTCCCATATGTTCCTTATCCGCATTGGCGCGCTCCACGATTAACTCGGCCGCCGTGCGTCCGTGAACGGCATAGTGCATCTTGTTCTGAACTTTCTGAAAAAATAGGCGGGTTGTCGGAGCATCCCTGTTATAGTCGATACTTGTGGCATAAATGTCAGTCAGTTTTTGATAGAACCGACGCTCGCTCAATCGGATTTCCCGTATTTCGGCAAGCAGATGCTCAAAATAGTCTTCGTTGATGAATGTTCCGTTCTCCATCCGCTTTTTATCGATAACATATCCTCGAATGGCGAATTGTCGCAATACATAAGTACACCACTGACGAAATTGTGTGGCACGAACCGAGTTTGCCCGATAGCCGACGGAAATGACGGCATCCAGATTATAGTATTTGGTGGCATACTCTTTGCCATCTGCGGCAGTTCGTCGGAATTTCCGACAAACTGAATATTCCTGTAATTCTTGACTATGGAAGATATTTTGCAGATGCTCTGTAATGGTAGAGCGGCTTTTGTCAAAAAGAACGGCAATAGCATCCTGTGTCAGCCACAACGTTTCATCCTGATATAGAACTTCCACGCCGTCAGCCTTGCTATCGATTTGGAATATAAGGAACTCTGTCGTGCTGTTCCTCATTTGCAATTTATCTTTCATTTCAACTATTTTTTCAAACTTCTTACGCAATTCACCACCTGATAGTCCAAATCGGGGAACAGACGGAAATGTGCCGCACCGCATTTAATCTTTGCTTGCTCATCCGCACGCAGTTTCGACATATCGACGGTCGGCGTTCCGGTATCTTTCGTTTCCGCAACAAAGTATATCCTTTTGTCATCCGCGAATACGACAGCCCAATCCGGATTATAATTGCCTATTGGTGTTGGTATTTTGAACCAACCCGGTAATTTGAAATAGAATTCTACTTGATTGCTCGATTCGCAATCTGTGGCAAACTGATTCTCAACAGCAGAATCCAGCGGAATGAAATTGTCATAAATCGTCTTATCCTTTTTCAATACCTCAAACGTATCTTCATCCTTATAGGTTTCCCAATCTTCAAATAGCCGCATTTCGTAGGTACAATCACCCAATCTGCGATATTCAATGCCGTCAATCATCATTTCGTGAAGTTCGCGCTTGATGGAGGCAATAGCCGAATCCATGAACAACTGGGGATTGACCGCCAAATCATTTATGCGCCCGGATTCCGCGATAATACGCATTATAGTGCTGCGAGTCAATTCTGTATGACGCTGGATATATCCGAGCATATCGGGAATAACATAGTCTGATTGACTGGTTGAAATTCTATCCCCTTTATATTGAGATGCAATACCCGACGAAGTAATTACTACCTTGTTTTTAATCGAATGAACCGACGGCTTCTCAACCTTAGGTAAGTTTTTAATCGCCTGCCCTGCGTTTCGGATCAATTCCTCTGTATCGTATTTGACGCGATAGGTAGTTTTGGTTTTCAGCTTCTCCCAGATAGCAAGGAACAGCGGATCCGCCTCGAATCCCTTCCGATATGTAACGGCAATTCTGTCTCGTTTGGGCTTGATACGGTTGCCAAAATCAACGCCGCAATCCTCTTTCAACTCGCTCTGCAAAGCCTTCGCAAAGTCATTGTAGGCTTCATTCGCTACAACCGTCAGTCGATTGATATTTTTATCATAGATTCTTGCCCCGTCCTGATTGACAGCCAATCGCAAACCTCGTCCGATTTCCTGTCGTTTCTTCATTTCGGATTTGGTCTCGTTCAGTGTACATATCTGAAAGACATTTGGATTATCCCAACCTTCACGCAACGCCGTATGGGAGAAAATAAAACGCAGCGGATTGTTGATATCCAACAACGTCTCCTTGTCTTTCATTATCAGGTTGTAGGTATTATCGTCGGCTTGCGTCTCCCCCGATGTATCTTTCAACTGCCCTTTTTTATCCTGCGAGAAATAGCCGTTGTGTATCTTCTCGATGGGATATTTATTCAGCGGCTGATATATCGGCTTTGCAATTAGCTCATTGTATATCTCTTCGAACCATACGGCAAATTTGCCCTCAACAGGCATCCCCTGCGCATCGTATGAACGGTAATTCGCCACACGATCTATGAAGAAAAGCGACAGAACTTTTATACCTTGCTTATTCAACTTTAACTCTTTGTTGAGATGTTCCTCGATCGTTCGACGAATTTGGAATTTCATTATCTCATCATTCAGACCGCCCTGCTGCTGACCTTGGCATAGAACCTCATTATTGGAAAATGAAACGAACCCGTTCGACGCATCTATGCCTTCGACAATAAAACCATTCCGATATATCTCCCGATTATTAGATAGATTATATAAATCGTCTCCTACTTTTACCGCCACGCTCTTGCGCTTAACACCGTCTTTGTCGTTTACATCAATAGTGATTTTCGCTATAATTTTCGTTTTCGTTGCTGTAATCGCTGTAAGTTCGACAAAAGCGTTATTCTGCGAATTTTCTTCCAATACCGAATCCACTTCGATTTGCTTGACCAATCCCATATCATATGCCTTTACGGGATTCAGGCTGTATATTAGATTATAACGGTTGCGATGCGTTGCCGAATAACGGAGCGTACATAACGGATTGAGATTGGCTATGGCTGCCGATCGCTTCTCCGACTCCATATTCTGCGGTTCGTCCACAATAACGATAGGACATGCCGATTGTATAAATTTTATAGGCTCCTGTCCGTTCAGTTTGTCATTAGGCTTATTGATGACATTTTCGTCCTTGGCAAAGGCATCGATATTGATAACAAGAATCTCGATATTATCGCTCGTGGCAAACCCTCGCAACTGCGAAATTCGGTTGCGGTCATATACTTTGTAATTGACGGGGATATTGTCATACAGCGTTTGGAAATGTTCGTGTGTAATTTGGAGATTCTTTAGTACTCCCTCACGGATTGGTACGGAAGGAACGACTATGACGAACTTTTTGAACCCGTATCTGCTGTTCAATTCATAGATAGTGCGCAGATAGACGTAAGTCTTGCCTGTTCCCGTCTCCATTTCGACAGAAAAGTGCATCCCGTCCAGTGACTCCGAAACCGGAACTTCATTCTGCTCCTGAACCTTTTGCAAATTGACAAGTATCTGTTCATCGGTAAGCGCAAGATGGTTGCCAACTCCGTCTATGAAGTCGAATTGTCCATCCTCCTGCATGCCATAGCGATAGTCGGAATCTTCAAGCGTCTGCCCTTCGAACAATCCGACGACCGCTCTGATAGCTTCCTGCTGATACTCTAAGTTGGGTTCAAAAGTCAGTTTCATGTTTATTGAATCATCCTATACTAATTACTATAAATATCTTCTGAATACGATTTACGCCTGTAACAATACTTTTAACAGATAGGGAAATATTCTGAGAATGGCTATTATGAAAGACTTTATTATGTATTCTTTTTATATAACCAATCATTCTATCACCTTTATATACCTGTATGGCATACTTGTCATAATTATTCCCAATCTCTTTTTTCCATGTTAATTGATCTCCAATATTAACATCTCCCTGTCCCAATGTAATATGAGATAAACCACATATATCAGACACAAATGATAGCCCTTTTACAGGTCTATATTCTGCTAGAAATTCATAGTTATCAGTAGCTAATAACCCTTGGGTATGTGCCAAAAGATAGTATTTATCATTCTTATACTCATCTTTTATATTCCAAAAGTTGTAGTATTCTTGTATATCTTCTCTATCTGGTTTTGTAAGTCGTTGTCCAAATTTTTCAAGAACACCATCAGAATATTCTTTATCTAAATCCGGGAAATCTGTATAACAAGTAAACCCGTCCCGCATAGCTTCTTGTATATTATTAGAAATGTATGCAAAGCGAGTCCCAAGTGTAACATTTCGACGTATTACACCAACGATATGCCGCCTTTTCCCCGTCCCGGCACGCCACGCTAAATATATATTACCTATCGATTTCATAACTGTATTAGTTTTTTTATTTTATTTATTCTTCTATCAATTATATCGCATATTACATCTTTCCTTTCATTTGGCAATGAATACGCATTATAATTTGCGTCTAATTCTTTATCGATATTGAATACAATGCCTTTTACATTGTCTTTATTATATCTTCTTAATACTCTGGCAATTTCTCCGTTTATGGTCTCTGCGTATTTTTTATTGATCTCTCTTATTTTACAGATCAACTCAAAATGAGAGACTTTCTTGTGGCTACTATTTGCAGTTTCCCATCTTATTTCTGATACTCCTTTGGTAATATATCTATCAAGATCCAGTGTTTGTAAAGCATCATCCTCAAATTCTCTAGCAAGACAACATCCACTATCATAGATCGGCGCATATATCCCTTTTATTTGCTGAATAATAGCACTATAATCATTGCTATTCAAATTTGGTATAAAAAGAATACTCAATCTCAATTTAACTCTTTCCAGTAATGTGCTAACTTTTGTATTCAAGTGTTTTCTAATGATATTGATTTGTTGTTTAGTGTAGTTATCAAGTCCTGTTTTCAAACATATCACACTCCAATTATCTTGATGCCTATCACTATTGCCAACGATACTATCAAATACAATCGTACGAAGTATGTCGTCAATTACATATTCAATTTTATATTCTTGCAATGCTCGCTCAATAAACTGAAATGTGTACATGTCATAACACTTCTTATTATCAGGGTCATAAATTGCATCTGTTCCTGCTAAATACTGCCGCCCTTCTATTAACTCATGATTGGGCAACCCGCTTAACATTGATTTGGATATACATCCGACCTCATTTTCTGATATTCCAATGTTATAATCCAACACATTAAAACCAAAGTATTGCCCCAATTTAGAAGCTAATATTTCAGACCAAAATTCATATTTATAATATCGTTTCTCTTTATATAGCGATGTCTTATAATAGTACAAATTATTATCTTGTGGATTCTTAACAATTTTCTTCTTCCGAGAGCCTCCCGTTTGAAGATGTTGCCATACCTCCCAATCTGCAATATCGTACACGATACAATTTATTTGGTTCATTTTATATCGTTATAAATGTTATCCCTGCGTCTTTCATTTGGAGAACAGTGTTGGTCTTCAATTGGTCGTTGCCTTCGAACAGACGGTCAAGTGCAATAACTTTTTCGGGGTGGGTAGCCAATACTGCGTCCACTGTCTCCTGTGTTGCCGATTCCATCATCATTATCAACTCTCGGTCATTGACAACATAATAGCCATTTTTATGCTCAATCGTGCTGTTCAAATCTTTGCCGCTTTTCAGTAACAGTTCATAAACCATATTGCCGACAGTGGCATTCTCGGCAACTGGGTCTATGAACTCCATGACCTGCTGCTGCCAAGCTTTCGTCTCCGAACCGCGAATTTTGCGCCATTGTTTGAAATTGCTGTCAGCGAGCTTGAATACCTTGAATCCCAAGTCGGGCATCTTCGACTGCTGCGTATCTTCAAATGTCAGTTGTCCGTTCTTCTTCTCCTGTTCTGCCTCTATCTTTGCACGAATCTTTGCTCCGACACGACGAATACGCTCTTTGGCAATATCGGCGATTGTCGCATATCCGGCTTTGGCCGCTTCGCTATTATTAACACAAAGCTCTGGTAATTGTACGCAAATATATTTTCGATTACCTCCGTCTTCTTGGTTTAACTCCATTATAGCTTGTGCTGTTGGAGCAGTACCTGCAAAAAAATCTAAAAAAAGACCTGTCGTCTCTTCGTTGTCAATTATAATAGATAATGCTCTTTTTATTAAAGATACAGGTTTGGGGAAATCAAACAACTTTCCACCCATTAACGCTTCCAATTCCTTACTACCTTGGTCCGTAGTTCCAGTATCTTCCTGTTTCCATAAATCTACGGGAACCATACCACCGTCCATCTCTGAGAGAAATTTTTTCAATCGAGGATACGCATTTTCACCATTTTTACCCCAATATAGTCTATTCTCTTTGATATGCTTTTCATACGTTGTTTTTTCATATTTCCAAGCATTTGTTGGATGAATAACCTCTTTTTGAGTAATAGGATTGAACAGTGAATAAGACAAATTTGGTCGTTGCTCTTTTGTTGCCGGATTGACATATGATACACTTATCCAATCACCACGAGGATCATTGTCTGGATTAGAATAAATTGAGTCTGCTTTTGCGCTTCTCGGTTCTTTGATATTATTTAGTACATCCGATTTGCGATATACTAAAATCTGTTCAGTTAGAGTCGTGAATGTTTTTGCGTTATTACTTCTTGTAAAACGCTTTTCCCAAACAATCGATGATAAAAAATTCTCTTCTCCGAAAATTTCATTCATCAATAACCTGAGATTATGAGATTCGTTCTCATCAATAGAGATGAATATGACACCATCTTCACGCAACAGTGACTTTGCCAAATAGAGGCGTGGCATCATCATATTGAGCCAATTGCTGTGATACTGTCCGTTCTCCTTGCTGTTCTTGCGGAACATTCCGTCGCGAAGCATATATCCCTCATCATCCTTATCACCAACACGACGCATATATTCCTCGCGGCTTTCTGCGAAACGGTCGGGATAGATGAACGAATCATTGCCGGTGTTGTACGGTGGATCGATGTATATCATCTTCACCTTACTAAAATAACTTTTCTGCAACACTTTCAACACCTCCATATTCTCACCCTCGATGAAGATATTTTGTGTATCGTCGAAGTCCACCGACTCCTCGCGACACGGTACAAGCGTTGAAGCCGAGGCTTCCTGCATCACGCGGAAAGCGTCACTCTTGCCAGCCCAATTCAGCCGATAGCGTTCATCTACAAAATTTATATCTTCGCCCAATGTAGCACGCAGTTTTTCCCAATCGATTTTACCCTCATCGAAAATTTCAGGCATAACCGATTGCAATATCTTGATACGTTCCTCTTTCGGAGTTTGAGAATATCCTTCCATAGTCATATAAAAACACTTCACCCAATATAACTTACAAAAATAATAATTTTATGAATACCGGCAACTGTCGAACGGCATATTTTTCGGATAGACAACCCATTGGGCATTCTTTGTTGGTAGTTCCGTCTATCACGCAGAAGCACTTAACACAACAGCATACCTCTCCAAAATCGTACGTATATACCGAAAATTCGAAACATGGCAAACAATCGTTTTAACCATAGAAAAATGTTCACAACCAAGCCTGCTGTACAGCCCGACAACTGTCGGGGTAGCCTAATCCCCCGAAAGCCTTACGGCCTCGGGAATGCTGCCGGTCAATCTGCAAGCAGAGGCAGAAACGATGTACGATCTTTACTCGGATTCGGACTGTCTGAGCGGACAGCATCGAAATCGGTTATGACGGTCAGACTGTCGTTGTGACGGAATGGGATGTAGCCCGTCATACCTTCACGGTTCTTCGCTATTGTCAACCGACCGACACCGTGGGAATTTATCATCCCGTACTTACCGCCATCGAACTCGCGGATACCATACACCGCCGGGCGGTCGATAAAGATTACCATATCGGCATCCTGTTCAATCGCCCCCGATTCACGCAGATCAGAAAGCAGAGGAACTTTGTCTGCGCGTTCTTCGATTTTGCGAGACAACTGCGCCAACAAAATGATAGGGATATCCAGTTCTTTTGCCAGCAATTTTGCCGCTCGGCTAATCTCGGCCACTTCACGCTCACGATTGCCATAACGCCTCACCTCAGCTGTCACGGCAATAAGTTGCAGATAGTCGATAATAACCATTCCGCACCGTCCCTTGCGCTTCATCGAGCGGACCTTTATCCGAATCTGCGGCATTGCAACCGATGCACGGTCGAGAAGATACAACGGCAGCGGTCGCAGCATCTCTGCTCCTGCTTCGATCTGCTGCCAATCATCATTAGTTATGTTGCCTAATCGGAAATCGGTCGCGTCTATTTGCGAAGATCCGATTAACATTCGTCCTGCAAGTTGCGTATCGGGCATTTCCAGTGAGAAATAACATACAGGAATACCGGACTGCGCTGCTGCGCAAGCAAAGAGCAACGAAACCGCCGTTTTGCCCATAGCGGGACGACCGGCCAGTACGATCAACTGACCGCCACGCCAACCACCCGTAATACTGTCGAGGTGTGACATCCCGGTAGGAATGCCGACACATTTTCCACGTCGTGATGCAATTTGCCGCTGTTCGAGATCGTTGATCGTACCTGCAAGCACCTCTTTTACGGAGCGTGCGGTATCGGATATGACAGCACAGTCTTGAATCATATCTATTTCACGCCGTGCCCATTCCAACATTTCGTCTGTATCGCCGTCGGATTGTGTGCGGGCTGCCAATTCGCGGGCATAGAGCAGCATACGCCGCCGTCGCTCCAATCCTGCCAATGCCTGCGCATGGTGCAGCACTTGCATGCCGGACCCGACAGTCTGTGTAAGTTGGACAATATAATGAGCCTGAATATCAACGGTGCGAGCCTGTCGAACGACGGTTATCATATCGACCGTATCGCCTTGATCGTCGAGCTGGCAGATAATCTCGTACAATGCAGCATTTTTCGGTTTATAGAACGACTCTTTCGTCAGAATGGGACGGACATCAGCGATATACTGCGGTTCGAGCAGCAATGCGCCCAAAACGGCAGATTCGAGCATCATATCGTGCGGCATTATGCCAATATCGGCATTACAATGCCTGATACTTCGGCTGTGCTTCATTGTCGTTGTGTATTTGAGGTGAAGTTTCAGCGCAGCTCGTCGGCATCAAGTTTTCGCGGCTCGCCCAATTACGCACCGCAGCACGCCAGTCTTTCATTCTGTTGCGCCCTATCATCCAACCGTTAGCTGTATAGTAGTTGAAGAAACGTCCGGCATCGACCGCCAGTCCCGTTTCGGCAATGTAGGCTTCTATATCTTCTTTGACCGGAACAATAAACGTGCGTCTTTCCTCTCTCACTCCACATTCCATATTGTCATTCCCGTTTTCATTCAGAAGAGGTTCGGTTGTTTTCAGGTTGATTCCAGCTTGTTTCCTGGTTGTTTTACATGCATTGCGGTTGCCTTTCGGTGCTCCGCCCTTGCATCCGTTGCGGAATCTTATCAATCCCGATTCGATATTGGGTCGTATAGCCGTCCAGCATAGCTTTCCCAACGAACCGAGAGTCGAGATATCCGGTTCTGTCTGGTCGAGTGCATAGTCGGCAATGGCCTTGTACAGCACCAGCTGTTCATCGGGGTCTGTCATGGCAACAGCATCGCGGAAGCTGCGAAAGAAGGTAAAGCCCTGCCGCACCTTATCTTTGTTGTCGGAGTTCGGCATAGGGCTACAACTTTTTATTCCGAGCACCGGCAGCGATACGCATGGCGGCTTGGGTTCGGCTGTCCGACGGGCGGGTCATACGTTCCTCTATCCACGCCAGCAGTTCGCGTTTGGAGAAAATGGTGCGCCGACCGAACTTGCGGTAGGGAACAGTGTTCTTATAGACGAGATTGTAGAGCGAGGCCCGGGTCGTCGGTATGCCTTGCTCTGTGAGAAAATGCGCTGCCTCCTCGACGGTCATTCCGTCGGTCTCGACAGCCTCATTCTTGCGGCGGAAATCCGCCAACTTGGGGATAATGGCTCCGACGGCCTCACCGATAATAGATTGCAACTGCGCCGAAGTGGTTACGATTATTCGGTCATCCATAATTGTACTGTTTTAAGTTCTACATTTGCCTGTGAATTATCACATTGCAAAGTGAGGAATAAAAAACGGCAATGCCAAATAACGGATATCCTCCAAAAGAATGAAAATAAAATGGCATTTGTATATAAACAAATGCCATACAAAAGCAGAAGTTGCCAATAAATAGAAGCAGAATATCCGACGAAATACATCCATTTACCTGCCGGATTTTATGGATTTTTTTAATTTTTCTATGGACAACTCAACATTTATCCGTCTTCTGCCTGTTGTCGGACGGTGTTTTGCCAACAAATCTTTAGTGTACCAATCTACTATTGTTTTTCTGTCGCGCCCGGTAATGCGAGCCGCCTCTGCAACCGAAACGATATGCCGGCCGGATTCGCAATAATATTTGGCATCTTCAGTAAGCAGAAATGCTTCCAATTTACGTATGGTATCGATGAACCGATGCCGCTGCTGCATGTCGGCCCGTTTGACGCGCATATCTATAACATTCCAATCGAAATCGTCTTTGTCTATGCCGAATTTATCGCATAGTTCTGCAGCTATGGAACATTGCAGCCCGTATGAGAACCGCATCATGAATTTTTCGTATGCATAGCGTCCCATAAATTCCTAAAATTTAGTTAAAAGTTCTGCATTGCGCTGCCGTTCCTCTCGTTCGAAGCCGGCGAGATAATTTTCGGTAGTTTTGAGGTCTTGATGACCCAGACTCTCCGAGATATAGGCGATGTTCGCACCGGCACGTTTCAGCACCGTAGCGAATGAATGACGCGCCGTGTAAGTCGAAATATTGCCTATACCCAACTCTTTCCCGATAGTCCGCATTCGCACGTTGATATATCCTGTAGCCGCGATGGTCTTGGCATGTCGCCGGGCAGCATTCTCCGTACCGTCGAGTATCGGAAAAATGAAATTATCTGCTGCTTTCCGATTGCCCCAGCGGTCTATGATTGTCTGCATCCGCTCCGTAATGACGACACGAATCTCCTTGCGGGTTTTGGTCGTGCGCTCGGTCTTTTGACGGACAAAACATATCTCACCGTTCACGATGTCCCGATAACGCAACTTTACGAAGTCCGCCACATTGATACCGTTACAGAGGTAAAGGAACAGCCAGTAATCGCGATATCGCGCCGTCGTTTCGCTACCGTCGTCGTAACCGGCGATTTTGCCTATCTGTTCGAGCGTAAGCGCCATTTTGCGGCCCTCGCCTGCCTGTATTTCGTATCGGCCGCGACCGAACGGATATTGCCCATCTTTGATAATTCCGTTGCGGCATGCGTCGTTGAGAATAGCCCGCAGGTGACGCATATGTATGCCGATTGTCGTGGTACTTTTTTGCTCCTTCAAAAGAAATTTTTCGTAGCGCCTTACCCATTCGACCGTAACTGCATCTATCGGGACCCGCACACCGGCAAATCGTTCGATGCCCTGCAACACCACATTATATACCAACATAGAGCCTATGCGGTCTTGCGCTTTGAGTTCCGCAATTTTGGCTCTGAACGCCGAATTAAGTAACATGTCGCCGCTTTTGAGACGCTTGTTCAGATTGTCGAACGAGAAACTACCAAGGTTCGCCAACTCCTCGACGGTATTGCGCACGACATTATAACTGTTTTCTATATCTTTTCGCACAGCGACAATGCTGCGTGACTTCGACACAGGCATTGCATCCCACTCTTCGGGAGTGAGAGCTTTGCCGGTAGGATAATATTGCCGCGCACGCTTGTAGGTAACCCTTATTTTGACAGGGTATTTGCCGCCTTTTTTGGGGTGACTCGTGTCGATAAACGGGGCAACCGTAATGCCGTCTTTGGAGTAATTCATAGCTGTTGTTTTATGCGTCCGATTTTGTGTCGAAATTTTGTTTTTGGGTACACAATTTCGACACAAAGTTACATAAACTAATGAAATCGACAAAAAATACGAGAAATAAAATTGTTTATATATAACTGTTTAACAGCTTATTATGTCAAAATATAGAAATTATGTGAAATCGGTAAAAATACAGGATTTAGGACTGAAAATCCTTGTGTCCCCGGTTCGATTCCTGGTGGTACCACTTTTAAGATTAAATAGGACGTTGTAGGTGAATAACTTACAACGTTTTTTCTTTGTCTTGGGTAAAACATAGGTAAATCATATTATAGTTTCTAAATACCTATATATCAAATATTTATGTTTGCAAATATAAGATTTATTTTGTAGTTTTACGGTAACAAATCACAGAAAACTACATGACAAACGAGATTATTCGGTCAAATCGGTTGGAATTACTGAAAAACGAGGTATTCGGAGCATTGGATGTCACGGATACAACACGCAACGAATATCGGGTGCGGATTACGCATTTTATTCGGTATGCGGAAACACACGGCATCAACCGCAATTCTTATTTGGATTACAAGCGGTATTTAGCCAGTATCGACACATTCAGCGTATCGACCAAAAACAAATACCTGATTGCAGCGAAAATCTTTTTGGACGGGCTGCATCGGTTGAATTTGATTCCGCAGAAAATCACGGATCATATCCGCGGATTTTCGCAAAGCCGACTGCACCGCAAAGAGGGATTGCATGATGCCGACATCGAAAAATTACAACGATATTGTTCCGACTTACCGTCTACTCCGCAAAATTTGAGATTGAGAGCGCTTGTCGCTCTCTTTTTGTTTCAAGGGCTTCGGCAGATCGAGGTCGTCCGGTTGGATGTCGGGGATATTGACCTGCGAAACAAAACCGCATTTATCCGCGGCAAAGGCCGGGACGATAAGGAGCCGATTCATTTACACCCCTCGACGGTCCGAGTGCTGCGGGAATATCTGAATTGTTACCGATTCCGGAGCGGCGCACTGTTCCGCAGTGACAGCAACCATTGCCGGGGCGACAGGCTTACAACCAAATCTGTTCGGGAAATCATAAAACGGGTATTTGCGAAATTGGAGATTGACGGAAGTGTACACGGCTTCCGTCATTTCTTTATTTCCAAGTTAATCAAATCCTATAAAGGGGAGTTATTGATGGTGTCGAAATACAGCCGTCACCGGAGTATTCAGATGCTCGAGGTTTACAACGACGAGATTATCCGCAAACAGGATTTACCCCGGTTTTACGAAGTCTTTAAAGAGATACGGATATGAAGAAGCAACCACCCCGGAATATCTATTGTTTGGAGGGAAATTGGAGAACGAACCCGCGGTGCAAACAAAGCGTGCGCCCTATGCTCGACATATTGCGGAATGCCGCAGGAATAAAATACATTTACCGCAAGTGCAACACGCGGGAAGAGTTCTTCGAATATCTGCGGCAATACACGTTCGTACGTTACCGGAATTATACAATTTTATACATTGCCTTTCACGGTAGACCGAATAAAATCCAAATCGGGCGCGACCTTGTGACGTTACGCGAGATTACGGATGTTTTGGAAGGGCATTTAGCGCATCGGATCGTTTACTTCGGTAGTTGTAGCACCATGCGCACAAAACGCGCAAATATCGACGATTTCCTGCACCGTACAAAAGCAGACATCCTCGCAGGTTACCGCAAGGATGTCGATTTTATTCAAGCCACGGCGTGGGAGATGGTGTGGCTTTATAATATATAACACAAAAGTCTCATATATTGAATATATTATTATCTTGGAAGCACTATATTCTGTGCATTTTGAATAAATGCAATTCCATTTTGATTCTCTATGATTTTAAAAGCATTCGTTCCTGCTAATGTATGGATACAACTATGATGTATGGATAAGACCAAATCTTGAAGAAGGTTGTCATCCTCCAATTTAATTATTTTTAGTCCAATATCTTGACATTTTCGTAGCGATAAATGACGGGCATGGGCTTTGTTTACAGAATGGTCTCCTAATTCTTTTAGGATTATTCTTACTTTTTCAGTCCTTTCATGTTTTTCTACATCTGAGAACATATTTCGATTTAGCCAATTCTCGACCATCTTTTCAGACCAGTCAATAGCTTTTTCACATTCTCCAATTAACGTTGGATTATATTTAGCAATTATTGGTTGCCAAATGGCTATTTTTGCTTGGGCATTCCCCGCAGCCTCAGCACTCTGAGGACGGGCGGCAGCCTCAGCAACAGCTTCTTTTATCTCACTATGGGCCCTTCTAAATTCTTCGACTAACCCATGGGCCGGAATTCCATTGAATTGAGGATCAATAGGTCCTAAACTTGATTGCAAACCCATAATAATTTCCTTACAAGAACAGGCAATCATTGTCCCTGCCGACATTGCTAATTGGGGGACAATCGCTCGTATATTATTACCAAACATATTATGTAGGTAATCAACAATCGATTCAGTTGCAGCTGTATCCCCTCCTGGCGTATGTAAAATTAAATCAAGCCCTTTATCACGGTCTAATTGATGAATTACAGTCATTAAACCATTTTTGTCAGCATCATTAACAGCAATACCATCAATATTCCCTTTTTGTAACCAGCCAGAGTAATATATAATAGTATTACGTCCTGTATACGATGATAAACTGTGAATATATCCTCGTCTTATAACATCAAAAAACTACCCGCTCTTTTTAATTCTTCTCCGATTTCGTGCCAATTGGGCATAATTCTTCCGTATTAGTAGATTGCATTGTGACGAACCCTTTTTGATTCTGAGGATATTCAAAATCAAAAGTATTCTTTTTCAAAAAAGATAATCTTGAATACTCATCAGAAAAACCAATTTCTTCCAACATCAATGTAATATCCATTTTTTCCTTTTTTATCAGATGCATTTGTAGATTGCCTACTTTTAAAGATAATATTCTACCGACAATTTATAAAGTTGTACTTTTAAACCAAATAGTTATAATCCATTTCTACTTATTGGAGTGTGGAAATATTACACTTTTTTTGATCTTACGGCTCTTTTATAATCGTGAACTTTTGCAATTTCTTCAACAAAGCGTTCTTTCAATTCCTTTTCGTATTTACCGTATAAAAACGGGTGCATACTTTTAATTAAACGGATCTTGCTCCTTTTTGCCTTTTTATATTCGTTTTCCCCGACATAATCTTTGAGATAAGCGAGGTAACGATCATAGCCGTCAGATACAGCAAATATATATCTTTTTATCCTATTTTGCAATACTTTCGATGAGCAGTCCGGAATCTTTGAATAATCTACCATATCATTGGTGAAAACAATATCTTTCATGATAGATCGGAGCAAATAAACGCAAAATATAGCATACCGGCGTTTAAGTAAATTTTCTGCCGTCGGATCGGGAAACCCAAAAGTCATTAGTTGTTTCCTCGATAATTTTATTTCATAGCGAAGTAAATTTTTAGGCAACCTTTCTCTGTCGGCGACTTTTATTTTCTTTTCCCGAATATAGTCTGCAATTTTATCGTAAAATTTAATCTCGTATCCGGACAGTTTGCATCTGCGACCATATATCTTATTGGTTCCAGTCCTTGGTGTCATAGGTATAAATTTATTACCCTTGTATTCCAAAATCGTCTCAATATATCTCATTGGAAGTTCATTCACAGGAATATTCACTCCAATCTCAATACTGTTAATACTAAACGCAAAAAGAGGTATTTCAAGAAAACTTGCAATTTCTTGCAAAGCCGTTACCGCTTCACTATATGTAAAAAGCTCATAATTATTCTCTTTTACAAATTTATGGAGAGAGCCCTCTATTTTTAATATCGCCCTGCTTTTATAATATGTATACGTTAGAGAATTACGAACTCCGATTTGTTTGCCTTTAAATTCGTCGAATATGCCCATAACGTCTTCCAGTTTAAGATCAATTAAACTGGGCGCAACGCCTTTAATCTGCATTACTATTCGGTCAATCATCTAATTTGAGAATCAGAAAAAACTACGGTTGTTAATTCGGTATACCCAAATATACGAAATTTCTATGATAAATTTGACTGTTTATGTTCGATAACTGTAATTACAGAACTTTAAGAGACTGAAATAGAAAACGGAGGTTAAAGCCTCTGTTTTCTATTTATTCAATGACACCCAGTCTTTTTAATTTTAATTCGAGTGATGGAATACTACTATACATTATTTCTCGGGGAGCAGTCCCGATTTGCGGCCCAATAATGCCGGATTTTTCGAGTTGCTCCATAATTCGCTCTGCTCGATTAACACCAACTTCGAAAGTTCGTAGAATAGATACAACAGATATTGTTCCTTGTGCCACTGCTGTACGTGCTACCTCTACAAATAAAGAATCATATTGAGCAAATCCCAATTGTGCTAATTTTGATTCGAGAGATGGGATACTGCTATACATTATTTCTCGGGGAGCAGTCCCGATTTGCGGCCCAATAATGCCAGATTTTTCGAGTTGTTCCATAATTCGTCTTGCGCGATTAGAATTAACTTCGAACATGCGTTGAATAGATGGAGCAGATATTGTTCCTTGTGTCACTGCTGTACGTGCTACCTCTACAAATAAAGAATCATATTGTTTAGGAGAAGAATTTCTATCGGTTATTCCCTTGGTGAATTTAAGAAACAATTCGTATACCGTTTCTAATTCTTGTTGCCAGCGGGGATATTGTGCCGATAATTGTGCAAGTATATGGGTATACGGATGCTCTTGTTCCAATTTCTGCACTTTTGCAAGATAGGTATTCATACATTCAGTTTTTGCCGTTCTCACGTTTTCCAAATTTTCATATTGTAGTTTAGCCGCTGTCACTTGTTCTATGCCCATGTTTGATTTGTTAAGTTCCCAAAAAAGCAGACAGCCAAGGATAATACCCACAGGAAAGAACACAAACAGAAATAGAATAGTCAATAACCCCCAAATCCATATAAGAGAGCGATGTTCATTTGGAGTGTTAGCACGTTGTACAACCTTGGTAAAAGAAGCTTCAATTTGCTTCTTTTCTTCTTCAAATTCTTGTTCCAACACTTCCCGATCCTGTTCTAATTGCGCTTTCAAAGGCATCAGTTGAGCAAAACCACTTTGCAGATATTCCGGCAAGCAAATCTCTACTTCTGTTGCAATTTTTTGCAGGTGATCTAAAATAGATTGACAATGTCTTTTATCGGGTATTTCTTCCAAATGTTCCATAGCGTCTTTTGCGGCTCCTTCAATATAAGTAGCATACATCGGTAAAATAAATGCCCTTAATGTAATGGGTTCTATCTTTCCGATATGATCGCAAAACATAGCAAGGTTAAAAACCATCGCTTTATAAAACTTTTGTCGCTCTCTGTTTTCAATCTCACGTATTTGGTTACGCAAGATTTGCATGGAAATTTTATTCCCTTGATCGATTTGCTTCTGTAATTGGGTCAGCTGTTCACATTGCGCATATTGCGCTTTAAGCATTTCAACATTCAATCGCTTAATTCCTTCCAGCGAATAGGACTGATGAATACTTAACAATCTGTCAATGTTAAATGCCGGTTTGTCTTCCCTGACATTTAAATCAATCGGTATGTTTTCCATATTTATTTAAGGATAGTTATGATTGGATATAAAATTTTGTCTTTAAATAATTCAGAACATTTATAGATTTTTTCATCACTCAATGTTTCATCCACAGAAAACTCTACATATAACCGAGTTGGCCAAATACCACACAGATACTCATCTGTCGATTGTAAATCCGATATTAAACCGGATAAATCTATGTCTTTCGATTGATCTTCTATTAAAAAATAAATAACATGCTCATTTCCATCCAGATTATATGCAATCTCAATTACAAACGTATGAGGGTTACGCACTTTCTTCTCGTATAATTCAACAGTATAACCGATATATGCCGACCTTTCCAACGGCATTTTTTCGAAGCATTCAACGACGCAATCATTGGGAACAACATCATATCTTGATTTCGATTTCGGAATAAAGTAATTGTTCAGCAACGAACAATATTCCTTATAATAGTCCCCTAAAATGGCGTGCATTTGATTCATCGTTTCTGCCATTACGTCAATAAGCATCGGCATATCTATAAAGCATTGCTTGTGCAATTTTGTTAATTGATTCTTCATGGTATTATCAGTTTTTCTATTCGTTTCATATCACATAGACACGGAGTAATTTGTAAATTTATAGGCAAGAGTTTATAGAGAGTTGCTAAATAGTCTTCAATAATCCGATCACGATAGCCGCAATTTAATAACCCTTGGAATAAGGTCAGATAATCGCAGTATATCCAATCCTTTTCACATTGTCGACGATTGTCCCGTAAACTCAACAAAACGAAACATTGCTTAAAACGTGATGCCGGATATTTTTCTTCGACCCACTTTCGATAGCAAGCTAATTGGGAATCCGCCCTGCCATGTTTCGATACTTGGGCATTGATTTTATTCTCTATAACAATTATCCAACTTTTATTATCCGTTATTAAAATATCAATACGTTTCCCATTGCGTGTTTTATTCCGACTTTTGGTTAATGGTAATTCAATAGCTATTTCATACTCGCTTTGCGGAATTAATTGCGCGATATAATTAGCTCCAATTGATCGTATAAAATGGCAAAGAATTTCATGGTGTGAACGATTCCATATTTGTGCTAATATTTTGGAATGATAGGTTTCCCAACATTCTTTATCTATGATGGACAAAACTGAATCTGATCCTAAATAAGAATGTGATTGGAGAAAAGGAATTATATCCCGTTGATATGTTTCAACAACTTTTTGATATTGCAATCGTATTTTAGCAACACTATCCTTGAATTGATGTAGTAGATTTTGCAGGGCAATACACCCTTGTCTCTTGTCGTTTTCGACAAGAAACTTTATTCGGTTTATAAAAGTTTGAAACTGTTCGGGTGTAGGCATAAAAAACGTGGACTAAACTGTTTATTTGCTGTTGAGGTCTTCGACTACCTTGTAGACAAATAAATGAGTAAAGCCCACGTCGTGAAACGTGAGCGTTTACGCTTTACTCTTGTCTACTTTTGAAATTGTCGAAGTTTCAACAGCAAGAATGAAAGCTAACGCTTTATTTTAATATGTCAATCGTTTAAATTTTCTGCTTATTGTAATTTTAATTGGTTCCGTGAGCAAAGTTAGAAATTTTCTGCGGGACTGCAAGAAAAAATCACAATGGCTGGATTTCCCAAAATCCCTTCTTACCTATACAGGCTACCCGTAGCTATTTTGAAATTTATTCCAATTTAATGGGTGGTGTCTGCAATTCGCATCTGCTCGTAGCGCTACCTGCATAACCCTTACCTGCGAATCAGGTTGACACGGATTTATGCAGTCTTTGCATATAAGTATGTGCTTCATATTGATAAAACATTTCTTAATTACTTGCCGCGATCTGTTTTAACTTAGCTGTATCTGTAAATTTAATTTCAACTGTGCACTGAAACACAACCTCCTTTTTACCCCTTTTTCTATCGGTTGCTACGGGTAACCCAATTTCAATAAAACGCTATAACATACTATACATAAATAAATTAAATACATTTTCACATGTTTTGTAAAGTAGCCTTTTGATAGCCCGAAAATTTGATCCTTATAAAATACAAAAAAGAGGTTACCTATATGTAACCTCTTTTTTGTATTTTTGGGTGTCGAAAGATTTATTTAACCCGGTGAATTATATTTGACGATGCCTTTCTGCAACAATTTCTTTGCGCGTTCTTTCATGTAAAACGAACAATGTGTCGTTTGTAAGAACGCCCAAATATGTTGCTTAGCATAGACAATTCTACGTGGGCTGAACTTGTGATATTGTATGCGTCCTTCGTCTCTGTAATTTTTTAAGGTTCGTAGACTAATGCCCAAACCATCTGCGACTTCTCTCGAAGTGAAAAATTCGGATTTAATATCAACATCTAACCTCATGACTTGTGGGAGTATTTAACAGTTCGATAATATCGTCTTTTGATTTGTCAAGCATGTGTGCATAAGTTTGCGTAGTTTTCATATCGCCGTGTCCGAGAAATTCTTTTAAGGCGTAGAAATTTCCATTGCTTTTCAATAAGAAAATTGCGGAAAATGTATGCCGTCCGGTATGTGTGGAAAATGATTTTTCGATTTGGGCTTTTTCTTTGATTTTTTTCAATGCTTTGTTTATGCGAGCCGTTGTTGTTGAAATAGCTGTGAATATCACTCTTGCCGGGACTTGTTCGTAATCGTATTCGAGATAAGGGAAAATATAATCTTCGGGATTGATATCGAATCGCCGTAAGACACACCGTCTCCGTCTTTCGATCAGTTCAATCGCTTTATCTTGTAGTGGCAAATGGATTGTTTTTTTGGTTTTCTTGATGGTTTTATGAAGACGTTTTCCGTCAAAATCTTTCCATTTCAAAGTAAGAATATCCGAGATGCGTAATCCGGTATAGATTTCGAATAAAAATATGTTCCGTATGTCATACAGATAATTTGTCGGCCTTATTTTCAAGTTTTCTATTGCCGCGACTTCGGTTTCGTCCAAAAACACTCGGTCTACGGAGACATAACGTTTTTTATAGTAAGTGAACGGATTGAGAGTAGGGTCCAACCGGTACTCTTTGTAAAGGTCATTCACGAGTTTTCCTATGATTTTCATGTTTGCCACAATCGTGTTCGGTTTATTCTTACGAACAGTCGCTAAATGATGTTCATAGTCTTTCAATGTTTTTTCCGTAAGTGCATTTACCGGGAATGTAGTTCGGCCTATAAATTTTTGAAACCGTTCCATTGTCGAACTCACTTTCGCATGGTGTGCAAACTTTCCGACTTCTGCAAGCCGTTGTACATATGTTTCGGCGTATTGAAATAAATCCAGCGAGCAATTTTGGTGTATCTTATCCCGGATTGCCGTAATTCCGGCGTCTGCATTTTCCACGTCACACATATAAGCTGTTTTGGTATATTCAGCCAATGCTGTTTTTAATTTGAGATTTAAGACGCCTGCATTTGTCGCTGTTTTTCTGATTTCCTTGCTTTTTGCATCCCAATCTGTAATTGGGATACGGAATAGAGTTTTGTAAGTTGTTTTTCTGTCTGCGGTAATTCGGATGCAAACCGGTGCTTCATTACGTGCATTCACTTTGTCTTGCCTTAACACGACACTTGCAGTAATTTTCATACATCGATAAATTTAATTATTTATTTTTTTATGGAATTTCTGCGGGATGAGGGGTAAAACATAAGTAAAACAATTTTACCGTTCCCGATTGATTTGAATATATAAAAGAGAAATGAAATTTCCAAATGCCTAATTTGAACATTAGGCATTTACAACTTTTTTTCAAGCAAATAACGAAAGAAGCGGAAACACCGACAAAAACTGGTGGTACCACACGAAAAGAGTTGTCACGCGACAACTCTTTTCTTTTTTATTCGGAATCCGAATTTCACCGGCATAATCCCGTCAGGCACTCCGCAACCGTAAAACGGCTGCCAGACAGATCAAAACGTATCGAACTTTGTTCGGAAACCCCGCCCGCTACGGCCAGAGAAGCGAACATCGACCTGCAATTTTTCATTTTCGTTTTTAATTCGTATTTTTGTAAAATTATATACATATTAGAAACGTGAAACCGAGTTTACCGATTCTTTTGCTGGCTCTGGCCGCAGGCTGCGCCGGGCGGCGTCCGGCACCGTCGACAACGGCCGCACAGGCTCCCGTCGAACCCATGCAGTATACCTACGTCGTCAAGGCGAGCTATCCGCACCTGACGACGAGCTACACGCAGGGGCTCTATTTCGACGACGGCTTCCTGTGGGAAGGCACCGGCCAGTACGGCGCCTCCGCGATTCAGCGGCTCGACCTCCCGACAGGTCGCGCCGACGTACTCGTCCGCCTGCCTCAGAGCGAATTCGGCGAGGGAATCGCCCGCGTAAAAGACCGTATCTATCAGCTCACGTGGCAGAACAACACGGCCCACATCTACGATGCGCAGACGTTCAAGAAACTGCGCGACGTACGCTATGCCGGCGAAGGCTGGGGGCTCGCCACCGACGGAGAGACGCTCTATCTGAGCGACGGTTCGGAGCACATCTGGGAGGTCGATCCCGCTACGTTCCGGCGCGGACGCAAGATCACGGTCACGGCCGCCGGCCGCCCCGTGCAGTTCCTCAACGAACTGGAATGGATCGAAGGAAAGATCTGGGCCAACGTCTACACCACCGACCAGATCGTCATCATCGATCCCGCTACGGGGACGGTCGAAGGGGTCGTGGACCTCGCGGGACTGCTGCCCGAAGAGGAGATCACCCCCGTGACCGACGTACTCAACGGCATCGCCTACGACGCAGCCACGCGGCGCATTTTCGTCACGGGAAAGAATTGGAGCCGGTTGTTTGAAATCGAAATCGTCAAAAAATGAGAAAACCGATCGAAGAGATACTCGACGAACGCATCCTGCTGCTCGACGGCGGCTTCGGCACGATGGTGCAAGGCTACGGGCTGGACGAAGCGGCCTACCGCGGCGAACGGTTCCGCGACTGGGAACGGCAGCTGCGCGGCTGCAACGACCTGCTGGCGCTGACCTGCCCCGACGTGGTGCGCGAAATCCACGAAAAATACCTCGCCGCAGGCGCCGACATCATCGAAACCGATTCGTTCAATGCCAACGCCGTCTCGCTGGCCGACTACGGTCTGGAGGGCTGCGCCTACGAAATCGCCCGCGCAGCAGCCGGCGCGGCCCGCGCAGCAGCCGACGCCTTCACCGCACGCAACCCGCTCAAACCGCGCTTCGTCGCCGGCTCGATCGGCCCCACCAACCGCACGCTCTCGATGTCGGCGGACGTCAACGATCCCGCCGCGCGCGACATCACGTTCGCCGAGATGTGCGCCGCCTACCGCGAGCAGGTGCGGGGATTGCTGGACGGGGGCACCGACCTGCTGCTTATCGAAACGGTCTTCGACACGCTCAACGCCAAGGCTGCGCTGGCCGCCGTCGACGACGAGTGCCGCACACGCGGCATCCGCACGCCGGTGATGATCTCCGGCACGCTCTCCGACGCATCGGGACGCACCCTTTCGGGACAGACCGTCGAGGCCTTCTACGCTTCGGTAGCCCATGCACGGCCGCTTTCGGTCGGGCTCAACTGCGCCTACGGTGCCAAGCAGCTGCTCCCCTATCTGGAACGGCTGGCCGCCGTGGCCGAGACGCGCATCTCGACGCACCCCAACGCCGGCCTTCCGAACATCATGGGCGGCTACGACGAGACGCCGGCGATGTTCGCCGCCGACTGCGCCGAGTACATGCGGCGCGGGCTGGTCGACATCATCGGCGGCTGTTGCGGCACCACCCCCGAACATATCTTCGAACTTGCGAAGATCGCGGGCGACTACGCGCCGCGGCGTCTCCCCGCACCGCGCCATATCACGGTCCTGAGCGGTCTCGAACCGCTGCGCATCGTCCCCGAGGCCAACTTCGTCAACATCGGCGAGCGCACCAACGTGGCCGGCTCGGCGAAGTTCGCCCGTCTCATCCGCGAAGGCGACTACGACGAAGCGCTCACCGTGGCCCGCGCACAGGTCGACGCCGGAGCGCAGCTCGTCGACGTCTGCATGGACGACGGCCTGATCGACGGGCCGCAGGCCATGCGCCACTTTCTGAACCTCATGGCCTCGGAGCCCGAAATCGCCCGTGTGCCGGTGATGATCGACTCGTCGAAATGGGAGGTGCTCGAAGCCGGTCTGCAAGTCGTGCAGGGCAAGAGCGTCGTCAACTCGATCTCGCTCAAAGAGGGCGAAGGCACCTTTTTGGAACGTGCCGCTGCCATCCGCCGCTACGGCGCGGCGGCCGTGGTGATGCTCTTCGACGAACGGGGACAGGCCGACACCTACGCCCGCAAGATCGAGGTGGCCGAACGCGCCTACCGGCTGCTGACCGAAGCGGGATTCCCGCCCGAAGAGATCGTTTTCGACCCCAACGTACTGGCCGTCGCCACGGGCATCGAGGCGCACGACCGCTATGCGCTCGACTTCATCGAAGCTACGCGCTGGATCAAGGAACACCTGCCCCACGCCAAGGTGTCGGGCGGCGTTTCGAACCTCTCGTTCGCCTTCCGCGGCAACAACGCCGTGCGCGAGGCGATGCACTCGGTCTTCCTCTACCACGCCATCGCAGCGGGAATGGACATGGGCATCGTCAATCCCCAGCTGTTGCAGGTTTACAGCGACATCGAACCCGCACTGCTCGAACGCGTCGAGGACGTCGTCCTCTGCCGTCGTGCCGACGCTGCCGAGCGGCTCATCGACTACGCACAGCACCTCCGCACCGACACCGCGGCCGAAGGAGCCGCACACGAGGAGGCGTGGCGCACCCGGCCGCTGCCGGAACGCATCGAATACGCTCTGCTCAGAGGAGTGACCGACCACATCGAGACCGACACGCTCGAAGCCTACCGCGAACTGGGCGACCCGATGCAGGTGATCGACCGGCTGCTGATGCGTGCGATGGCGCGCGTAGGCGAACTCTTCGGCCAGGGCAAGATGTTCCTGCCGCAGGTCGTCAAGTCGGCGCGCGTGATGAAACGCGCCGTCGGGGTGCTCACCCCCTATATCGAACAGAACGCCGCCGGCCGAAAGTCGGCGGGCAAGGTGATCGTGGCCACGGTCAAGGGCGACGTCCACGACATCGGCAAAAACATCGTCGCGGTGGTCATGGCCTGCAACGGCTACGAGATCCGCGACCTGGGCGTCATGGTCGAGGCGCAGCGCATCGTCGACGAAGCGGCCGCATGGGGCGCCGACGCGATCTGCCTGAGCGGCCTGATCACCCCGTCGCTCGACGAAATGATCCACGTGGTCGAGGAGGCCGAACGCCGCTCGCTGCACATCCCCTTCATCATCGGCGGAGCCACCACCTCCGACCTCCACACGGCCGTGAAGATCGCCCCCTGCACGGCGGCACCGGTCATCCACTCGCGCGACGCGAGCGAGAACAACCGCATCCTCGCGGCCCTGCTGGGTCCCGATCGCGAAACCTATGTCGCCGAGGTGCAGGCCCGCCAGCAACGGCTGCGCGACGACTACCTGCGCCGCGAACGGCTGCGCGATCTGATCCCCGTCGCCGATGCCCGCCGCAACCGCCGCCCGCGTCCCGCATCGCAGATCGCGCCCGCAGCCCACACGGGACGGCTCGTCTTCCCCGACTTCGACATCGCCGACGTCGAACCCTTCATCGACTGGAACTTCTTCTTCCCCGCATGGGGGCTCAAAGGACGCTGCCCCGACCTCTTCGACCACCCCGAACGGGGCGACGAAGCCCGCAAACTCTTCGACGACGCACAGGCGTTGCTGCACCGCATCGCCGACGAACGGCTCCTCACGCTGCAAGGCGTCGTGGGAATCTACCCCGCCGTCAGCCGCGGGGACGACATCCTCCTCACCGATGCGAAGGGACGCCGCCATACGCTGCCCATGCTTCGCAACCAGACGCGCGGCGCCGAAAACCTCTGCCTGTCCGACTTCATCGCCGACCGGCGCGACGGCGCGACCGACTACATCGGCGCCTTCGCCCTCACGGCCGGAATCGGCCTGCAAGAGCTTTGCGACAAGTTCCGCTCCGAGGGCGACGACTACTCGGCCATCATGGCCAAGCTGCTCGCCGACCGCCTCACCGAAGCCTTCGCCGAAGTGGTGCACAGCTTCGTGCGGCGGCAGATGTGGGGCTACGAAACCGCAGAGGCGCCGACGCCGCAGCAGGTCATCGCGGGCGAATACCGCGGCCGGCGCATGGCCTTCGGCTACCCCGCCTCGCCCGATCACTCGCTCAAACGCGAAATCTTCGATCTGCTCGCCGTCGAACAGACGACCCGCATGCGGCTGACGGAGAACTGGATGATCTCGCCCGGCGAAGCGCTCTGCGGGTTGTTCTTCTCCGATGCCCGCTATTTCTCCGTCGGACAGATCGACGCCGAACAGCTGCGCGACTACGCCGAACGGCGCGGACTGGCAGTCGAAACCGTTGAAAAAATCATTCCGAACAACGTCTGAACATGAACGTACTGGATATCATCCGCGAAACCTCCGCACGGGAGACGACCCGCTTCTCGTTCGAATTGCTGCCGCCGCTCAAAGGCGACGGCACCCGCAGCGTCTTCACCACGATCGAAGCCCTGCGCGAATTCGACCCCGCCTTCATCAACGTCACCTTCCACCGCGAGAGCATCAAGGAGACGCTTACCCCCGACGGCCACATCGAGTGGCACCGGATGCGGCGGCGTCCCGGCACGGTGGGCATCTCGGCCGCGATCCGCGACCGCTTCGGCATCGAGGTGGTGCCGCACCTGATCTGCGGCGGCCTGTCGCGCTACGACATCGAGGACGCGCTCATCGACATGGACTTCCTCGGGCTGCACAACGTGCTGGCGCTGCGCGGCGACTGCGGCCCCAACGAACGCCATTTCATGCCCCATCCGCAGGGGCACTCCCACGCCATCGACCTCGTGCGGCAGATCGCGGCGATGAACCGCGGCGAGTTCGTCGACGGCGAAGTGGAGGAGTGCCACCACTCGAAATTCTCGATCGGCGTGGCGGGCTATCCCGAAAAACACGTCGACGCCCTCGACGCCGAAAGCGACCTGCGCCACCTCAAAGCCAAGGTCGACGCCGGCGCCGACTACGTCATGACGCAGATCTGCTACGACGCCGACCGCATCCTGGCCTTCATCGGCCGCTGCCGCGAAGCGGGGATCGACGTGCCGGTCATCCCGGGCGTGAAACCCCTCTCGACGCTGCGGCAGCTCACGCTGCTCCCCGAAACCTTCGCCATCGAACTGCCCGAAGCACTGCACAGCGAAGTCCGGGCGCACGCCGACCGCCCCGAAGCGATCCGCCGCATCGGCGTGGAGTGGGCCGTCGACCAGTGCCGCCGGCTGAAAGCCGCCGGCGTACCGGTGATCCATTTCTATACCATGGGCCGCGCCGAGAACGTGTGCCAAATCATCAAGGAGGTATTCTGACCATGGCCGACGAGCTCGACATCATCGCTTTCCGCCGTGCGCTGCACCGCCGTCCCGAACTCTCGTTCCGCGAGACCGGGACGCACGACCTCATCGCCCGCACGCTCGACGGGCTGGGCATCGCCCACCGCACCGTCGCCCGCACGGGCGTCCTGGCACGCATCGAAGGCCGCGGCGATCTTCGTCGTGCGGTCGTCCTGCGCGCCGACATTGACGCGCTGCCGATCCGCGAACAGGCCGACGTGGCGTGGCGCTCGCTCAACGACGGGGTGATGCACGCCTGCGGCCACGACGTCCACACGACCGTGCTGATGGGTGTCTTGCAGGAGCTCAATCGTTCGCGCGACTTCGAGGGGACGCTTCTCGGGCTCTTCCAGCCGGGCGAGGAGTGCAACCCCGGAGGCGCGTCGCTGGTGCTGGCCGAAGAGCCTTTCGCCGACTACGACGTGCGGGCCGTGGTAGGCGAGCACGTCGAACCGTCGCTCGAAGTGGGCACCTTCGGATTCCGCGCGGGCAAATACATGGCTTCGAGCGACGAACTGCGCTTCACCGTACACGGCACAGGGGGCCACGCCGCACTGCGCAATCAATTGCGCGACCCCATAGCCGCCGCCGCCGAACTCGTCGGCGGACTGCTGGCCCTCAACCTGCCGGAGCGCGTCCTCTCGATCGGCCGCATCGAGGCCGACGGCGCGACGAACGTCGTCCCCGACGACGTCCGGCTCGAAGGGACGCTGCGCACCTTCGACGAGGCGCTGCGCTGCGCCTCCTACGACGCGATCCGCGAAATCGCCGCCTCCGCCGACCGCCGGTACGGCACACGGACGGCCGTCGACATCGGGCGGGGCTATCCCTGCGTGGTCAACGACCCCGCCCTCGCCTCGCTCGCCCGCAGCCTGGCTGCCGAGCGGTGGCAGGCCGTCGACCTGCCGCTCATCGCCGCGGGAGGCATCGCCACGGGGGCCGGCATGCTGGCCGCTTTCGCCCTGGGCGCCGAAGGATGCCAGTTAGGGACGCGCTTTGCGCTGTCGCGGGAGAGTTCGGCCTGCGAGGCGTTCAAACGGCGGTGCGTAGAGGTACAGGAGGGCGGCACGATCCTGACGCTCAAAAAGGTGATCCCGACGCGCCTCGTCCGCAACGGTTTCTGCCGCACGGTCGAGGAGGCCGAATCGCGCGGCGCCGACGCCGAAGAATTGTCGGCCCTGATCGGCCGCGGACGCCCGAAACGGGGGATTTTCGAAGGCGACCTCGACGAAGGGGAACTGGAGATCGGACAGATCGCCGCGCTCATCGAAGACCTGCCGCCGGCCGGCGAGATCCTCCGCCGTCTCGTCGCCGAATACGAAGCCGCCCGCGGGAGCCTCGGCCCGCTCTGATCCCTCCCGAAATACGGAAAGCCCTACCCCACCCGGTTGCGGACGTAGACCCGTTGCTGCTCCGTCTTCATGTCGACGGCATCGGAAAGCGCCCGGACCAGGAGCGAAAGTTTCTTGTAGCCGTAGTTGCGGGGGTCGAAATCCGGCATCTTCTTCGACAGCACGCTGCCCACGTCGCCCAGAGAGGCCCAGCCGCTGTCGTCGGCGGCATCGTCGATCGTGTTCTCCAGCAGCGTGCGGAATTCGTCGTCGAACGGACGGATGATCGTCGAGGCGTGCCCCGCATCCGGCGACGGTTTCTTTTCCCCGGCAGTTTCGGCGGCCGGACCCACAGGCGCTTCGGCCCCGGCGGATCTTTTCGCGTCCGCCTTTTTCTTCGCAGGGGCCGCCTTCTCCGGCGGCGTCTGCCCGAGGATTTCGACGTAGATGAATTTGTCGCAAGATTTGATGAATGGTTTCGGCGTTTTCTTTTCGCCGAAGCCCAGCACCTCGCGGCCCGATTCGCGGATGCGGCTTGCCAGACGCGTATAGTCGCTGTCGCTCGATACGATGCAGAAGCCGTTGACCGACTCCTTGTGCAGGAT
>OJRY01000500.1_pt1 | contig 37702 bp, 35 predicted proteins | sample 1599311 | NCBI WGS metagenome assembly OJRY01 (sample SAMN04168657, study PRJEB22393) | human gut metagenome | biome: human gut microbiome; feature: stool | host: Homo sapiens | collected 2014-03-20 | reverse complement strand
TGTAGTCCACCGCGCCCACCTCATAGCCCCGTATCTGGTCGCTCTCCTGATCGTTAGCGGTCAGGAAAATCACAATGGTGTCCGGGTGCTGGGGCTTTATCAGTTTGCACAGCTCAAAACCGTTGCCGTCCGGCAGGTTGATGTCCAGCAGCACTAAGTCAAATTCCCGCTGGCGTATGGCTTCGGCTGCGGTTCTGGCGTTTAGGGCAGAAGTCACGCCGTAGCCGTCTGCGGTCAGGTTATAGGCCACCATCTTATTCAAAAAACTGTCGTCCTCGACAATTAAAATCTGCTTCATATCCTCACTTCCTTTGCTTTTTGTAGATAGTATAACAGGCAAATGTCCTTTGTTGCAGAAAACACAATTTTCTGATAAAGGAAAATTTACTCCATTGTTTTAATGCGCTCGATCACAGGATGTCTTTTGCTATATCGTACAGAGAAAACGGAGTAAGCGGCCAGTATGAAGAAAAGCGCTACAAAATATATGCTTATTTCTAAAACTGGAAAATGATAAGTCAATGTCCCGAATGTCCCAACCTGATTGAAAACTTTGCAAAGTACAAATCCTGTTAAAGTTCCAATCGTTAAAGTTAAAATAGCCGTACCAGAAACATAATAGAAACATTCTGTTTGCAGCATTTTGGAGAATTGCTTACTGCTCAATCCCACAGACTGTAAAATACCAAATTCCTGCTGTCTTGATATAATGTTTGTCATTAGCGTGTTGATAAGGCTGATTAGCCCAAAAACAGCAATGAAAAATACCAATCCGTATAACGGCATTTTTATGTTATCCATTTCCTCTTGCAGATAAGTAATAATATCGCTGATACTGAAAACTTCTATACCTCCACGATTTTCCGCCAACTGGAAAATCTTATTCTCAACTTCTGTAAGCTGATCTCTTTCCACATCTACAATGCAGGTTATGTTGAAGTTGGAAACATTTTCTTTCATCATAGGTAAGAGTTCCTGCGGAAAATAGAAAGAAGCTGAATCCCCACCGAGATTAGGAGCTTTCCCAATCCCCATTACAGTAAATTCTTCCCATTGTCCATCCGCTGTTTCCACTTTGACTATATCGCCAATTTGAGGAGTGTAATTATAATAGTCGCTTAACAGCTTGGCGGAATTATCTACGATAACTCCTTTTCCGTTGATAAGTTTCTGGCGGTCTGCGGTTCCCTCAATTAGTCCTTGTGAAAAGGCCTCGTACTGATTTTCGGGGATTCCAATTTGGGTAAAGAAATGGCTGTTACCATCCTTGAAAGGAGTGGGAAATTCCATATTTGAAACACAGCCCTGTATAAATTCAATATTCTTTACGCCATCCATATCTGAAATCGTTTCTTCCAAAACTTCATCCAATGGATTTTTCGTTTGAAGTGCATTGATCCCGGCGGGGCGATCTTCCGCATTTGTGTTGGCGGGATCAAGGGAAAGTACAATGTCGCCATTTGCAAATTGCTGTTTTGCCATGCTTTCTACATCAGTTGAATTAAGGTAGGTGGCGGCACACATCAGTAAAACTCCGGCAAATCCCAAAGACAATACGGTTAGTATAGCTTTTTTCTTGTTCCGGGCAAAGCTCATTCGGGCAAGCGAAGATGGCGTAATTTTTCGATGTTCGATCCGCGTTTTTTCTGTCGCCGGTGTATCAGTCGTATTGATTCGCAGCGCCTCAATAGGCGATACCATAGAGGCTTTCTTTACAGGGGTATGGACAGCAATTTTCAAGGCAATTTCTGTAACAAGGGCAATCACAACGGCACATTCCAGTGTAGTCATCCAATGCCAGCCGTCCGGGACGAAACAATAGCCCAAAACACTTCCCAATACAACACCGATAGGAATTGCAGCACAGGATAACAAAAAACTTTCTTTTCGCACGATACGCTTGATCTGAACCGATGTAGCCCCCAGCACACGCAGTCTGCCATATTCATGTGTTTTCCCGATAACAGAAATGTAGAACAGGCTGTAAATAACCAAAGAACAGGCCAGTACAATTAAACTGCTTGCTCCGATAATCACCAATAGCTCCAGCGTGGATTTTTCTTCTGCCAATCCAAAGTAGGTAGAGCTATACATAACATACTGTTCAGGTACACCGCTTTGTTCCGCAATTTCGTTTATCAGCAGTTTCAAAGTTTCGCTGTCCATATTTTCGGTATTTTTCACGCGAACCAAAAGATCGTAACAGTTTGCTTTTTCATACCGGCTATATAAGCCATCCGATACAATGACTTGATAAATACGGGACGCATTACTGCTTTGAATAATGCCGCAAACATGATATGTCTGATTTTTTCCAAAAGGCATATCCAGTGTAACGGTTTGATCCAGTTGAACCGGCAACCCTAAATGCTCCAAATAGGACTGTTCCACAATGATTTCATTTTCTGCCTCCGGCATTTTTCCCAGCAAGTCAGTAACGCCTTTTAGTTCAAGTGCATTTTGATCTCTGTAATACACATCCAAAGTATAGTCATTGATACGGCTCGTTCCCATTGCAGCCTCTTTGCCGACTGCTTCAATCTGGTTGTTATGTTCCAGTTTTTCAAAGACGGTACTGGTACTGTTAATAAAGCTGCCCTGATAGCGTCCTTGCAGATAAAGCCTATTTTCACGGTCTGTTCCGAGATTATATAGTGCTAATACCATCATCAAACTAACTGCAAAAGCAATCGTTATGATAATAAACGCATTGCGTCTTTTATCCGCTTTCATGCTTCGGTCTGCTAATTTTTTTACAATGGCGCTGGTGTCATTCTCAAAAGGCCATGTCATAGTTGTATCACCTCCATATTTGATAAGGCCATTGTAAACCCCAAATGTCCGCGAAATGTTACAGCGGACAAAAAATTTTATTTTTTTGCATTTCTCTGTTATAGCAGTTCAAAATAATAACTCTATTATAGGCAGTTATCAAAGGTTTATCAATGCGGCAACTGTAAACAGATTCTCTGCCAAAGACTCTTAAAACTACTGGCAAGCAATGCAATCTTACGTAAGATTGCGTATTTAGCAGAAATCCCGTTCCCGGAATTCCTGCTAAATGCTTGTTGGTGACATATCCCCAAACCCCTGAGATCATTGCCGGTGGCAATGGCTGCGCGTTCCGTTGGAACGCTGAAAACCAAAAGCAGACAAATCTTATTGACGGGATTTTTCTGTGCTGCGCTGCGGTTGTGGTGGGGAAGAAATCTCTAATAGATATTCCACATTGGCCCGAACATTATGAAGTTCTTTCATATCATTTTTGGCCTGCTTATAGGCAGAATAGGCTTTCCGTTTTTGTTCCAGAAGATCGGTGTATTCCTCCCGGAGAGATTTGACAGAGGGGAGCTTTTTGATTCCCAGCTCGTCAAAATGATTCTTTGCCGCCTGGTGCAGCAGAATTTCAGCTTCATGTTCTGTTCGGAATTTTTTGCTGTACCCGGCTTTGCGATATTCTACATAGACAGCCCGCGTTTTCGCATAGTTTACGATCTGTTTTTGCAGCTCGGCATTGGCGTTCATTTTTGACTCCAGATCTTTGATCTGAACGGATAAGGTATTGAAATTAGTGGTAGCGGCGTTGGCTTTTTCCAGAAGATCCTCATAACCCATATCGCCATGTTCTTTTAAGTAGAGCACTGCCTGAGAAAGCTGCTTTAGGTTGAACACTTTTGCCCAGCGCTCATAACCAGAGCCCTTGCCGGAACGGATTGCAACTTCAATATCAACCAGCAATCCAACTTTGGAAACCGTTTTTTTAGAAAAGGCATGGCGGGGTTTTACTGTCCGTGTACCGGCAATCCGTTCTTTGATGGCTTGTTCTGTATAATCGCCTTTGAGCGTATCGCATCGGGTATAATTTTCTTGTCCCGGAACTCGGAACCGAAGATGTTTTCTTTCACGGTTGACTTCCAGCCCAGCAGTTTCCAGCTTCTGTAGAAGTTCCTCAAAATCTTTTGGCTTTTCCTCTAATGCAGCATCAATAGCAATGCGTATCTGCTCCTGAAAGGAAGGCTGCTTTTTATTTCCCAGCCATGTGCCATAATGCTCCCGGCTGGGTTTCGGATTTTCTACAATCGAAAGTCCATGCTCCAAACACAGCTTGTCATTCATTCGCCGGATTGCCCAGGTAGAACCCCAGAAGTTGCGAAATTTTTTCTGACAGTCCAGTGTAGTAGAGTTGATAATGATGTGATTATGGACATGGTGCTTATCCACATGGGTGCAGACAACAAAGGCATGGTTTCCTTTTGTGAGCTTCAGTGCCAGCTCCCTGCCGATCTGATTAGCTTCTTCTGGCGTAACTTCGCCGGGCTTAAATGCCTGACGGAGATGGTAGGCGATCACATCATCTGCACCCTGATTTCTGCCGGTCAGATTTGCATACTGTCGTTTGGACAGAAGAAACTCTGCATCAGCAAGCCGGGTATCACACTCATAGCCATAAATGAATTTTCCAAAATCGGTTTTCTGCGGATTTTCTACATAATCAATAATATCTGGGATCGCAGTAGAGATATTCCGACCTTTTCCTACATGCAGAGGCATCAGTCTTGTGGTCGCTATTTTCGTCACCTCCTTAACTTAATTCCAATCAGAGAAGTTATAATTGCAGAAAAAGAGCGGGGCTGCCTATGCGCCCCGCCAAATCTGCTTAACCAAATATAAAATCCTTTAAGGCACTGTTTGCCCCGCCAATGATCCCTACCAGCCATGCAGCCGCCAGAGGCAGACCGTATGGACTGATAAGAAAGGCGATCATAAGCCATGCAAGACCCGGCAAAAATCCTGCGACAAAGAACAGCACCAATGCCGCCAGAAAGATGATCCCAGAAAGAATCCCAAGTACCGCACCGGAAAGAACCACTAAAAATTTACATACCAGATAAAGAATCCCCGTAACCAGCATAAAGGGAAGTGCCAGTAATTTACCTATCAAACGCATACGCTTTGCCTCCTTTCAGAAGGGCATCTGCCCTTATAAAAATTTTACCGTGACGGCAAAAAGAAAGCAACGGCTTTCCGGCTGTTTATGAAATGTTTGCAAATCCCCGGATCAATTTAATCTATGCCATCTTAAAGGCTATTTAAACAATCGAAAAAAAAGTGTTATAGATAAAATTGGCTTATTATATTCTATATTTCCGACTTTTCCATCTATTTTCTTTAGTAATTCTTTTACAATATACAATCCCAAACCGGAACCACCTTTGGTGCGTGATTTATCAACGGTATAAAACTTGCTGAATAATAAATTTATATCCATCTCATCAAGGGATTGCGTTGAATTTTTAATCATGAACACGCCTTCCTGGTTAATGGATACTTCAATATAGTTATCAGCATAACGGATCGCATTTGTAATTAGATTTTCGATAATACGTTTACAGACAAGATTATTGCCATATATCCACACCGGAGATTTTTCTGTTTGAATAATCGGCTGGATTTCCCCAAATTCATAATACTTTTCAATTAAGCAATCTGTAACTATTCTATTTATATCAACCTTCTCACATTCAACATCAAACTGCTCATTTTCTACCACAGATAAATCATAAAATTCTTGCACCAGATCTGTGAGATAATCTGTTTTTGCTTTAATGATTTCAATATATTGGTCTTGCTCCTGTTTATCTTCACATTCTTGTAAAAGTGTTAGATAGCCCTGTATAGATGTTAATGGGGTTCTTAGATCATGGCTTATATTAGATATAGATTGCTTTAACTGTTCTTCTTCTTGCCTAATTTGAACTTGCAGTTTCTTATGCAGGGTATCTTTTTGATTGATCGCATAAGCTAACTCTTCAATATCTCTATTTGATAAAGATACTCTTATTTTTCGTTTTTCCTTTATCTGCTTATTTATATTGCGAATTGTTCTAGTAATAGAAAAAAGGGAACATGCTAATATGAATATAGAACATATCAATAAAAAATAGAACATATCCGCATTTCCCCTTTCTGTTGTAATTAGTGTATTTCTTGTTTTCTCAATATCAATGCTGACACCAGGAATGTAATAATTACAGTTCCTACAAAATAAAGTAAGATATTGATTTCTAAATGATTTACCATATTATAAGAACACGTATTCATCCAATAATACATCGGATTGATTTTTAAGTACGTTAGAACTCTCCACGATTGAGCAGACATATTATCCCATGTCATCATATAAATAAGAGGTCCGCTAAAAATAAATAATGACATAGTTCCTACCACAATAGCTGTATGCTTAAATATCACACACAGCATGAGTGTAATACCGATAAAGGATCCCATAACCATGCAATTTAGCCCTGCAATTTTCAACATTGGAAGTAATTGTATCGGAACATTGTATTTTGTACATTCAATTATAAATGCAACCATAATAAATGAAAAATATAAAATGATGCTAGTAACAGTAATCACGATATACTTTGCAATAAAGAATTTTAGTCGGCTTTGTCCACTTGCAATCGCAATTTTAATCGTTGAATCTGTATATTCTCTGGAAAAGAAAACAACAGAAAATATAAGAACAATCAGCCAGAAAAATACCGTATAAGACGTGGCAGTCCTTATAATTTCTTCAATCATTGGATGTACCTGATCACTATATGCACGAGCAAGAAATCCTACGGTTTCTCCTATCTTCCATGTTTCATCTACGCTGGAACTAGATACTACAAATTGTTGCTGACCGCTTATGGAAAAGATACCAAAAACAGCTAAAATCAATGCAAATGTTAGATATAACGCCTTTGTATGAAATAATTTATAAAATTCTGCCCGTATTTGATTATACATTTTTTCTACCCCCTATTAGATTTTCAAAGTATGTTTCCAAATCTTCTCCCTGAACAGAGATTTCATCAATGATGATTTCATTGTCGGTTAGTAATTTGGAAATCATTCTTACATTATCTAAACAATCATAAATCCGAATAGAATTGTCTGGATAAACGGAATAGTTTTTAATATTAGCTTTTTGCTCTAATATGAGAGTGGTTTTCTGTATATTATCTGTTTTCAAACAAATATGCCGTTTACATTCTTCATTCAATTTTTGAGCAGAAATTTGTTTCAAAAGCTCTCCCTTATGAAGAAAGCCATAACAAGTGGCGAGCTGATGCAATTCGCTTAATATATGGCTGGATATTAAAATGGTGGTTTCTCGTTCTTTCACTAATTTTTTAAGAAGTTCCCTTAATTCGATAATTCCCGTAGGATCAAGTCCGTTGACAGGTTCATCCAATATTAAAAATTCTGGCTCACCTAATAATGCAACGCCCAGTGCAAGCCGTTGTTTCATCCCTAATGAAAAATTCGCTACTCTTTTTTTACCTGCGTTCGATAAGCCAATCAATTCTAAAGTATCAGCAATGCAGCTTTTATTCGGAATACCTCTCTGTATTCTTTGCACTTCCAAATTTTGTGAAGCAGTCATATCTTTATATAGTGCCGGCATTTCAATCGTACACCCGATTTTTGATCGTTCATATTGCAGATTATCATTATGCCCAAATAGAATAATTTCTCCTTCACTTTTAAAATTAAGACCTGTCAATAATCTGATTAGCGTTGTTTTTCCTGCTCCATTTTCGCCCACAAGACCATATATTTCGCCTTTTGGAATAGTTAAGTTTACATTTTTTAAAGCATAGAAATCTTTATATTTTTTGCTCAGGTTTTTTGTTTCGCATATAAATTTTGTCATCCTAAACAACTCCTTTCCATGCCACTATATATGATAACTCTAAAGAAAATCTAAAGATTATTTCATTTTATATCCAATCCCCCAAATAGTTTGTATATAATCTTCATTTGTAATTGATTTAATTTTCTTACGAATATGACTAATATGGGTATTGATTGTATCGTCATCATAAGCATAAGGTTCATTCCAAATAGATTCATATAAATTTTGTTTTGAAAATATTTTCTGAGGATATTGCAGTAGCAATTTTAAAATGCTCAATTCTGTTGATGTAAATGATACTAATACTCCGTTTATATAAACCAAAGAGTTATTGATCTTTATATCTTTGTATACCAAAATATTATTATTTTGATGAGGATTATCGACAGTTCGTTTTAAATTTGCCTCAATACGTGCAAGAAGCTCATACAAATCGAACGGTTTTGTCATATAGTCATCTGCACCCATTTTTAATAATTCTATTTTTGTCTGAACCATTGTTTTTGCTGATACAACAATAACAGGAGCGTTTGTGAATTTTCGCAATTTCTGTAATACATCATCCCCATTCAGCCTTGGCAACATAATGTCAAGTATTATCAAGTCCGGAACAAAAGATTTACACAAATTTATTCCTTCTATACCATTTAAAGCATATTGAACACTATATTTGTTATTTTCTAAGAATTTTTTAATCATATTACAAATATCCGCATCATCTTCAATAATAACAATTTTACACATTTTTATTTACCTCCATGCCAAATTATTTTATCATAGGAATTTATCGTTATCCACATAATAATATCGTCGATAAAAAACTGTTAAGAATAAATGAACCCATATCAAGATGTCATTTCAAAATTAGTTTAATATTATGAAAGATTTGCAAATCCTCGGATCAGTTTATCCATGCCATCCCAAAGGCTGTCCAGACGGGTGCGGATGTCCTCTATATCTGCGGCATAAATATTGCCGGTCTCATTGGCCCGTCTGGTATATTGGTTTAAGTTATTGGAACAAATGCGGAGAAGCCGGATCATTTCCTGAATATCTCCCATATCAAGGTGGATGATGTAACCGTCTACGGCCATCTTTCGCAGATATGCCGACAGGTTGGTAATGCCAAGTTCCGCCATGCGTTCTTTTACCAGTTCGGCCTCCGCTTCGGACATGACAAATTCGACGCGGACGGATTTTTTGTTATGCCCGCCATTCATCGTTCCAACCCTCTTTTATGAGATGAGACCTCCTGCGTCGAAACCGCCGTCTTTGCTCTTTTGAGTTTTTCCCGCAGGGTGGTCTTTTCCAGCTTATCAAGATATTCCTCCAGATTTCCGGCTGTCGCATGATAGCTGCGTTTGAGGCGTTCCCGTTTTAGAATTATCATCAGCTCCGGCTCATTTTCTGGCAGATAAGTCATTGTTTTAGGGGCTCCATGCTCTGGCATAAGCCGGTTCATAAATTGTCTCCGTTCCTGATAGGGAATCGTGATAACATTTCCATCCTCAAAAGCAACGGCTACATTTCCGATTGGACAGGTCAATTTTTTCATCCGTTCCACATGTTCTCTATAATTTAGCGGATAGAGATCGCCAAATATTTTTCCGTCCCTGACTTCTTTCAAAGAGATGGCATAAGCCAAAACGGGATCATTTGTCTGCTCCTGGTAAAACCGCCACACTTTGTTTTCATGGCTGCCCTCCAGATAAACTTCCCGTTCGCGCAGGGTATAGGTTCCGCAAGGGCGTGACATCCAAAGAAGCTGTTTATCCTCTGAACGCTCTGACACAGCCAGTTTTGAGATCAGTTCCTTATCCAGGTCAAAGTCCTCTTTATAATGTTGGGTATGAAGATCTACGATACGGGAAAGAGCACCCAAAAGATCTACATCCTCAAATCTTACCCCGGCCATCAGCGTTCCCTTTCCGGCGCCGGAGGGATCATCTGCCTTGCTTCATGCTCCGGTTTGTCTGCTTTCAAACGGTCCATCAAAGACGGCTTTGCTTCCGGCACCAGCTCCCGGATTTCTTCATCCGTCTGTCCGTCTGTCAGATCCGGGCGCACAGGAGGTTCGTTGTTCAGCCTGCCATCCAGCATATTGTAGTTGCCGGTCTGACCTTCCTCATAAAGTTCTGCATTGCGCAGATAACTCTCCGGCGCCTGAAATGGCTGTCCGGCAAACAGAATTTCTCTTTGGGTGGTAAACTGTGCAAGGACCCCATTTTGCAGTCTTGCAAATTCTTCATACTGGCGCAGGGTAAGCCCTCGTTCCAGCATTTCCGCCTGGGTATGCGCCCAGCCTTCTCCATAGAGAAAATAGTACATGTCGGGCTGATCACAGACAAAACACAGGGAATCGTCCTGATTGTCATAGTAAGATGGCTGCATATTCTGGTAATGGCAGCGTTCCTCACGCCCCAAATACACACGGTTGTCCGCACCCAGCATAGCGACCATACCCGCGTAATTACTATGGACCGCAGAGCGGATTTCTACCAGCGGATCTGTTTGAGAAGGAATCTGTCTGCCCGGAATCTCATTTTGTTTTTCCGCTGCATCATTTCTTGGTATCACTTCTTCATGGCTGCGTGCATCCAGCTCCGGTTGAGATGTTCCTTTCCGAACAGCACCGGGCTCCGGTTCTTTTTCTTTCACATAGTATCGGACATTTGCTGTCGTATGTTCGTTGGCTTCCTTTGCATAGTTTTCAGCAGCAGCTTTGGTATCAAACTCCAACGGTTTTCCATTTTCCTTGCACCAGCTTTGTGCCGGTCCGAAAATAGAAGTGCTGCTTCGTACTGCCCATACACCATAGGTCCGTTTCTTTTCCATTCCGCATCCCTCCTTATCGTTCCTGCTGTTTGGAAGTTTGTTGCTTTTTTACCGGGTCTGCCGGTTTTGTTGCTTTTAGCTGCTGACGGAGAGAATTCTTATGCTCCAGTTCGGAATCTGTGATGTTGACATATTCGCCAATGATACAGAGCGCTTCTCCATAACTGCCGGAAACAAATACCCGATCAGACATTTCTTTTGCCTGTTCTTTCAAACCATGCTCCCGCAAAGTACGGGAAGCAATACCCAGCAGATTAAAAATGTTCCCATCTGCTCCGATCAGCGGACAATCCGGTTTATCTGCCAACGCTTCCGGTGTTTCTATAAATCCGCCTAAATAATTCGGCACAAAGTCCGACAGCCATGTGCCGCCATAGACTTCATGGGTCTGTAAACGCCACAGGGCAAGTTTTCCTATATCCAGTTTCACATCATCAAACGGGTAAAGCAGACAGGTCAGTTCGCCGTGCTGAAAAGCAGCCACATTCTCAAACTGACAGCCATCTTTCAATATGCCTGCTTTTGTCAGCATTTCATTGATCCCGTCCACCCACTCTGTCAGATCCCCGCCACAGCCCTGTAAAATCAGTCCTTCCTTATCCGGCATGCGGCGAAGGTCCTCCGCGGTAATCGTGTTGATATTCAAAAAATCGCCTCCTATCGTTTTTGTTAAAATATATGTTTTGTCCGCAACTTAACCTCATTTCAAAGCACCGGAGTATTCTTATACAGCTCCCTTGAAAACAGGTGCAAAAAGCCCTTGAAAATCAAGGACTTTTAAGGCTAAGTTGCGGACATATCATGGTTGGTTTTGCCGCTTCCGGCGTTTGCGTTCCCGCTCGGATTTCCGTCTTGCATAGACCCGGCAGGCAGCGGAACAATATGCCTGGCTGGTTGTAGGAAGATATGCCTTTCCACACACAGGGCATATTTTCTGTCTCATGGAGGTGTCCTCGCCGGTAATGGCTGATTCCAGTGCTGCATCCACCGGCAGCACCGCTTTTTCAAAGTACCTGCAATAAGCACCGGTCCACCATTTATTCAGCATGTAACAAGGGCTGTCCAGAGGAAGGCAGATCTTATCCTGGGAGTCATAGTTGGCGCAAAGCTCCGTAACCAGCTTTCGGATCGTAGCCCGCTCCGAGCGGTTCAATTCTCTCTCCGCCATAACGCCTACCTTTCCGGGGCTCTGCTTTGCCGACCGCTGGAAATTTCGGTTGTATCAGTAACATTCCTGGGCTGTGAAAGGGCATCGGCGATAGAGTTCCGCTTTTTCTGTTTTGGTTCATGGTAAATAAAAAGTTCATTTTTTCCTGGTACATACAACAATCCATTTTCTTCGCAGCGGAAAATATCACATTCTTTGTCTGTTGAAACGGTATAAAAGTCTTTGTAATCATAAGGTGCTTTTTGCCGATCCTGATAGGTACACAGCCCTAAGTTGGGGTCACTTGCCAGCCGTTTCGATATGGCGAAAAAGTCGCCTTCTTTTTTGTGAAATTTTCGTATGGGCGTGAAGTGATAACCGCCATATTCAAAGGTTTTTCGATCGCTCATTTACGCCTGCCTTTCTTTACTGGAAATTCCAGCTTGAAATTCACATATTTACCGCCGGTATCATCCAGAATCACTTCCGCATCATAGGTCTTTCCTGTTTTTTCACTGTAAAGCCCGGACATAGAAATACGGCCCTCTTTCAAAAGAGCCGCTGCCACAGACTTTGTGATGGATTTTTTCTTGCTGGAAAAGAAACGGTTATCTTTCCAAAGAGCAAAAGAACATTCCCTGTTGTCGCAGAAAAAACCTTTCTTTCCTTCATATACCGGGGCTCCGCAGCGAGGACATACCCCTACGGCTTCATGTGCAGTTCCTCTGGAAGAAGGAAACAGATCCGCAAAACGTTCTTCCGGGGTAGTATGTTCTTTTACCAGCGTCCGGCTCATATCTGCAATCTGATCCATAAAAGATGTTGCCGACAGTTCGCCATGTTCCACTTGTTTCAGCATGGATTCCCATTCTGCAGTTAAGATGGGAGATTTGATATTGTCCGGCAGGACTGCGATCAGGTTCTTTCCTTTTTCCGTAGGAATGAGCTGCTTTTTCTTTCGCTGTACAAATCCGGCAGAAACCAGCTTTTCCAGTGTTGCCGCACGGGTAGCCGGAGTACCCAATCCTTTACGCTCGGCATCTTCCGGCATATCTTCCGCACCGGCAGTCTCCATAGCGGACAGCAGTGTGTCCTCCGTATAGTGTTTCGGCGGTGAAGTTTTCCCTTCACGGAGACTTGCTGATACAGCTTCAAAAGTCTGTCCTTCCTGCAGCACAGGGAGAGCGACAGCTTCATTTTCTTTGTGTTCCGTTTCACTCTGCCTGATACTCATACGGTGAATCCGTTCCACCTCTTTCCAGCCGGACTGTAAAATAGTCTTTCCTTTTGCCGTAAAAGTATATCCCTGGCAGTCCAATATAGCGGTGACCGCTTCAAATCGGTGTACCTGCGTTGTGGCACAAAGCAGTCTGACGGCAAGCAGGGTAAGCACATCCCGCTCCCCGGAAGGAAGCTCTGACAGGTCTGTCCGTGCGATTTCCACAGTTGGGATAATGGCATGGTGGTCAGTCACTTTGCTGTCATCTGTTACCCGGTCAATGTCCGGCTCTCCGGCGTAGCCTTTTCCAAAGGGCATATTGTCACGCAGCCACAGGATCAGGGAAGCGGCGGTTGCCTGCATGTCCTTCGTCAAATACTGGCTGTCCGTTCTCGGATAGGTTGCCAGCTTCTTTTCATAGAGAGATTGCACATAATCAAGGGTCTGTTGAGCCGTATAGCCATAAATACGGTTACATTCCCTTTGCAGAGTTGTAAGGTCATAAAGGCGGGGAGGCTGTATAGTTTTTACCTGCTTTTCCACAGAACGCACAAAAGCGGAGTTGTGGTCACAGTCCATACGGATTTTTTCAGCCTCGGATCGTTCCGTCATTTTTTCGCCGGAAGCAGTAAAACCTCCGCAGGTGATTTCCGGCACATAAAAAGGCTTACTGATGAAGGATTCAATATCCGACTCACGCTGTACCAAAAGTGCCAGTGTCGGTGACATAACACGGCCGACATTTAGGGTGACACCATACAGGACAGAAAAAAGCCGGGTGGCATTGATCCCGATCAGCCAGTCGGCTCCTGCCCGGCATACTGCCGCATCATAGAGCTTATCGTAATCACTGCCGGGACGGAGATGGTCAAAACCCTCACGGATCGCCGCATCCTCCATACTGGAAATCCAAAGGCGTTCCATAGGCTTATTACATCCGGCATATTCATAGACCAGACGGAAGATCAGTTCTCCTTCACGCCCGGCATCCGTAGCGCATACCACGGAATCAACCCGTTTGTCCTTCATCAGCCGACACAAAAGAGCAAGCTGTGTTTTCTTATCCTTTGGAACTTCATATTTCCAGTTTTCCGGTAGGATCGGAAGATCCTCATACCGCCATTTGGCATACTGTTCTTTGTAAGCCTCCGGCTGTGCCAGTTCCAAAAGATGTCCCACGCACCAGCTCACCAGATAGCCGGAACCTTCGAGATAACCATCTTTTCTTTCCGTTGCGCCTAATACTGCTGCCAATGACATAGCAACAGAGGGCTTTTCTGCAATCACAAGTTTCAATTTTTATTCCTCCTTCATAGTTTCAAATTCTTTATCCGCAAGTTTTCCGGTTTGCATAAGACACATCAGCATAACGCCGGAAACTATCCCTCCGGCAAAGGTAAGGAAATGTAAGATCAGGTTCCACATAAGCATTCCTCCTAAAAATGGGTAAAGAAAAACGCCCACTTCAAAGTGAGCGCATCAACAGGTATCTATTTTGTTTTTGGTTTCAAGTGATCCGGCAGGACGATTTCTCCAACTGGGATTTCCCGCAGTTCCTTCTTCATCCGATGGGTAAAGCGGATCGTCTTTGCTGTACCTCCGGTTTCCCGTCCGTCATATACAGCGATCACTCGGTCGGAGTGTTCCACCATATAACGATTTCTGTGGGAGTAGACGCTTGGGAGATATTTTTCCTGTATCACAACAACATCCGCACAAGCCTCCAGCAGTTCACGGGTTCTTGTTTTCTTATTTAGGCTGTCCAGACGCTTGCGGTAAGGGATCACTGCGATCAGCTCCAGTGCCGGGGTGGTCTGCTTTCTTTCCAGCACCAGCTCCACAAAATACTGGTCTACGCCATCTGCAAAACCGCTCATAAAACAGGTGAACCCATCTGTAACAGCAGCATCGATCTCATGTGCCAAGGTTGTTTTTATTTTGTTGATCTCATTCTGCGGTAAATCCCTGTGTCCGGTAACACAGCAAGTTTTTCCTTTCATCGGTCATCCCTCCATCTGATAGGTAAAATTCTTCACTTTTCATATAGTAATAGATTTAATTTAGCAAGTCAACGATAATACCCTTTTTCCTTTTGCGGATAATAAAGGGGCGTGAGGTACAATCTATTACAGAATGGGAGGTGAAGGCGATGTATGAAGATTTTGTCCCGGAACGATTAGCGAAGCTGCGGACACAAAAAGGAGTTTCCGCACGCGATATGTCTTTATCGTTAGGTCAGGCAAACAACTACATCAATAATATTGAGAATAAAAAGTCACTTCCCGCTATGCAGTCTTTTTTCTACATCTGCGAATATCTGGGTGTGACACCGCAGGAATTCTTTGATGAAGGAAATACCTACCCGGAAACCTTAAAGGAATTCATTGCAGAGGCAAGACAGCTTGATCCTCAATCCATGCAATATATCCTCGGTATTATGAAAGAACTCAATAGCAGAAAGTAAGCGGTCACGGTAATGGCCGCTTTTTTCGTGACTTTCTTTATTATATTTTATAATGTTCTCGAAATGTCCGCTCCCTATACCGATAAGTATTCAAAAACTGTTCTCCAAACAGCCTTTTTCTATTCGCCGGTACTGCCAAAGCTGCCGGTTCCTCGTTCTGTTCCCAGATCGGTTACAAAATCCGCAATGACGATCGGCGTGATCACAAGCTGCCCGATACGGGCTCCCTTAAAAAGAGACTGCGCCTGATTGCTTACATTGCTGATGATCGCATGGATCTCTCCACGGTAGCCGGAATCCACAGGCGGCAGTTCACAGACCAGACCTTTTACCGCCATGCTGGTACGGGGAAAGATATATCCCGCATATCCATCCGGTATTTCCAGTCCAAAACCCAAAGGAATTTTGGCGATTTCTCCGGGCTGTAAGGTACAGTCATAGGGCAGATAAACATCCGCTCCGGCATCATTGCCATGCGGACGGTAAGGACGCTGGTGCTCCGGTACGCCAAAGTCGATCAGTTTTATTTTCATCGGCAGTCTCCTTCCCAAAGAGCAGGATAATCTTTTTCCAAAATATCCTCTGGCGTCATATTTGCCTGCAGTTTTCGTCCGCAGGTCATTTTCCCTTCCAGACATCGATCCATCTGACAAAAAGGCCCGGTCAGTGATGGGGCAAACAAAGTAGGGCTTAGTTCATAAAGTTCTTTCCAGACCTTTAGCAGCACGATCCTTGTTTCATCTGTATTTCTCCGGCATACCCGCTGGCTGATGATATGTTTCCACTGATAAGGGGTGGCGCTGATGAGCAGTACATTCCGCAATCCCTGGGGCGTGGCATAGCCGGCCGCATCGTGCCCGCTTCCGGCAGTGCACAGGGCTTCATAACATTTCATGCTTTCATTACAGCTTTTTAAGTACAGTTCCCGTACCACTGCCGGAGCCGTCATAATAGAATACGGGACAGCGAAATCCGCCTGTCCCGTATAGTTGCTGTACTGCAGCGATGCACTCATAAATTTTACTTCGTTCTGGTGGCGGGTGATCTGCGCCAGAAAACGCCTGCTGGCGCCGACAATGGCTACCGTGATCACCGCAAATTTCTGGATGGTAGGATGGGGAAGCGCCCCCATAGCTGCTACTGTCTGAACGCTGAATGATTTTTCGTAGAGCTCCATCAGGTCGTCCATTGAGGCAATCTTATGTCCCTGCTGGGTAAGCCTTGCCGCAAAGACCATGTTTTTTTCTGCTTCCGCTACCGCCTGGCAGTTCAAAATTTTTACTTCAATCTGTTTAATTGGTATGTCCCTCCTTTACAATCGCTTTCAGTAAGAACAGATAGTTAAGACTGTCTGTGATCTTTTCGTCCCATGTGTCCATCGGATAAACCACTTCTTCGGCAAAGCACATATCGTATAGAGAAACAATATGCTTTGCCAGCATACCGGCAAGGGCACGCTGGGGCGTTGTGTGCTGTAAAGCTGCCGCTGCCTTAAATGCACCCAGCCGGTCCGGGTCATCCCCGGTGTATTCTTTGGTTTTCCGTTTCAAGGTATCAGCACAGAGCCGTACCTGTTCGTCAAAAACGGCATTGACTTCATTTTGTGTAATATAGCATCCCTCCTTTGAAAACAAGAAACCGGCTATTCTAAAGCATCTTAGAATAGCCGGCAAATAAACGGATATGTAATTGTTTATAGTGTATTGATCTCTTTTTCCAGTTCCCGGACCGCTGCTATGACTGTCTCAAATGTCGGAACATCCCCATACAACATATCCTGCATAGAGTTATAGTCCGCTTCCAATGCTGCAAACCGATATTCCGGCGGGAGTAATTTTAATGTGCCCGGCACAGCCTCCGGGTACTTCGCCCATGATCTGGGATAGAATTTCATTTTGAAATCTACAACTTTCTTCAGGAGGTCAAGCCTGGAAAAAGCAGCTTCTTTAACCGGTGTTGCAGCCATGCGGTAGAGATCATAATAATGTCTGGAATACCGCTGCGGCATTTCCAAATGTTCCGGTCTGTTCGCTTCATGGTGCAGGATTGTGGCTTTTTCCCAGAAGGTCCGTTCCGGGGCAACGGTAAGGATTGCAGTTTCTTTTTGCTCAAAAATCTTCGGATAATATTTTGCCGCGTATGGTTCGATCAGCGCTGTTTTTGCAGGAGTCCACGCTGCCAGCGCACCAATCTCTAAACGGATCACCTGTAAAGTCGCCGTATTCATAAAAAGGTGCGGATAGGCGAAAATGACCGTCTGTTTATCCTTTTCATCTATGTAGACATTTGCTTCACAACCGATTTCCTGGGATAAGCCGGCTTTGACTGCCGGGCAGAATGTTTCGGACAGAAATACTTCCGCACGCGCATTGGCTTCTTTGTTAAAAGCGTCCTGTTTTGTATTGGAACGTTTCTCCCATGGTTCATCTTTGCCATATCCCAATACACGCCAGTCCAGAATCAAATCAATATCTTCTGAAAACCGGCTGATCAGGTGAAAGGCTTTTGAAAGGCTGGTACCGCCCTTAAAGGTAATGGACTCTTTCCATGGTGAGCGGTGAAATAAATAATCCAGCGTAAAACATATCCAAAAGTCTTTTTCTACGATGGCATCATTCAGTCCCATTTTATCTGCTGTATTTCTGAACAGCTCCCTGCGGTCGTTATCTGAAAGTCTTGCTATATTTCTCATTGTACCTTTTCACCTCCACAAATCTGTCGTATCGTATCGTAAACCCAATCCGTAGACTCTGTTGCTTCCTTCAAACAAGCCTGTTTATCCTTGTCTGTCAGTTTTTCGGAAAGCATCTGTATGACTTCTGGCGTAACATTCGATTTGCCAAGCGTTTTTAATGCCTGTATAACCAAACTTGTCATATAGGACAATCCGGTAATCTCCTTATTGGTTCGGTGCTTAAATTCCAGCTTTGTAGAGTTCCACTCGTAGGTCTTATATGGACCATCGCTGATATAGGACCATACTGCTGTTACCTGTGTTGAAAGACCTAACAGGTTCAATGCTGTATTCCCACATGGGGCAATCGTCCAGTGATAACTTCGTGCCAATGCGTTCGCCACCGCTTCCGGGTCTGCCGCCACATATTCATCCAGAAGTTTGCTATATTTTGGTTTTTCATAAACACCTTTCAAAATGCGGCGAAGCATACCTGCCTGTGTAAGCCGGTTTAAGTTCCGTCTTATGGTTTCCGTATCGGCAATATCCGCAAAATCAGAACTGATGAAAATAGTTCCTTCCGTCGCTGCTTTTATCTGCTCCTGAATCTGTTTGGAATAGCCATTTGCCATATTGCTCACCTCCTTTTGTCCCGAATATTATATATTATTCGGGACAAATTTTCAATAGGCTTCAAGAGTTTTAGCAATAGTATTCCACATAGAACAGAATTTATACATCAGTTTCAAATTCTATATCAGGAGATGGGAACTATCGTATTCTTATTTTGTCCCGAATATTGTGTATTATTCGGGACATTTTAAGCACTCGGCAGGTAGATCCAGTCGTGCATCAGGCACACGCTGGGTTCGTCCTCCCTTGGAACCAGACGGTAGGTACATTCCCCATAGACCGTGCGTTTGTCCTCGATCTCCATGCCATAGGCTTTATAAAAGCGGTATTCCAGATTGGAGATAATACAGCGCAGGGTTTGCAGAGCCTCCCTCTGAGCTGATACGATCAGGTCACGGTCAATGCTGCGCTTCAAAAACAGCAGCGATTTGTAAAGCTGTACCTCTGTGCGGTAAGGGCGGCAGTCTTTCGTTTCCAGCCATCCGCAAAAAGCGACCGGTCCGCTCTGGATCACACTGCGGTCCGGGTGATAATACTCATAGCAGTCCAGGTTTGCCGTATTCAGAAGATAGAGCATTTCCCGGACTTCATTTTCCGGCATGTCGTAAAACCGCAAAAGCGAGCGGTAAAGATGGACATAGCCGGGAATGGAAATCATGGTATTTACCATAAAATAAAATCCTCCTTGTAAACAGCAGGTGCGGGAGCTTTTGCCCCCGCACCGTCTAAAATCTATATTTCGTTATCTACTTTCACGAGTTTTCCCATGACAAGGAAGCGTCCTGTGCCGCCCGGCGTACAGGTAGAAAGGGTCAGTACCTTATCGCTGCAGGTCACAGTCACATCACTTTCCACCGCAGAACGTTCCTTCATAGCTGTAAGCCAGGTAGTATAAGCACCGTCATCCTTCCAGGAAAGCTGCCAGGGAGAAGTTTCACTGCCGGATTCTTCCGGCTTTGCTGCAAACGCCGCAAAGATCTCCATGACATAACCACCCTTCGGAGTAACGAGATACATCTGCCTGTGGGTATCAAAGTAACTTTGTTCATCGTACCGGTTCAGCAGGGCAAACATGGAACCATCCCGCATATTATGACCGTAAATGATCGTATTGCGGTCTGAAAAATCTGCCCGGTTTTCATAATCGGCAAACAGGCAGCCAACCTTGTTATAGGTCCCGTCATAAAGATGGTTCAGGTAATACTCGTTGTTGTCGGTCTGCGTCACCGGATAATTGAGCACCGTATCAGGAAGAGAAAGCCATCCGATGATGTCCGGTCCATTTTCACGGAGCGTTTCAAAGTCTACCGAAGGCAGGACAATATCGGTATCGTCCCGTTTTGGTTCTATCGGATCGGGTGCCGACTCCGGGGAAGCTGTCTGCTCCGGCACTTCCACATATCCGGCAAGATCTCGATAGGCATCTTTACTCTCAGCATACTGGTTCAAGTCACGGAACACCAAAAAACCGCTGCCAAGAGCCACCAGAACGCAGAGTGAAAGGACAGAAACCCCGACAGCCGTTCTTTTCAGGGAAGTCCTGCTGTATTTTCCCTTTTTGAAATAATACACAGCAAATACGCTGCCGCCGATCAGTGCGGCTGCCAACAGTCCGCCATATAGGAAAATATACGGATCATCCCCGGTCTGCGGTACCGGCTTTTGAGGGGTGGAAGGATTGGAGGGAACAGAAGGCTTTTCCGGGTTCTTTGGGTTATCCGGCTTTTCCGGTTTTTCATTAAAGAACTGGACCGTAGATGTCTGATCTGCCTTGATCTCCACCGTAGCGGCATCAGGAATGATGTAATCCTTGCTTGCCCGGTTTGCAACTTCTGTTACGGTATAAATACCGACACGAAGGCCCTTGACTTCAATTACACCGGATTTTGGAGTGGTGAATGTCTCGCAGTAGGAGCCGTCCGCACTCTTGACCTCGATGGCAAAACCATCTTTGCGCCCGTCGCTGGAATCCTTTGTGATCTTTAAGTTGCCGCGGTAAGCCTCATTGGTAAATCCGTGCCCGGCTTCTCCATTTTCCACAACTGCGACCTGTCCATCTTCTGTGATGGAAAAATAGTAAGCGTTTGGGTCAGGCTGATAGCCCTCCGGCGCTTTGCTTTCTTTGATAAAGTAGCCGCCAGCCAGAAGGTTTTCCGCCGTATGATAGCCTGCATCGGTTTCTTTCAGCGTACCGATCTTTTGATCGTCAGGATCATATTCCTGGTTGGCGTTGGAATCCGCATACAGGTCGAACACTGCACCGGGCAGGAAGCGCAGGAAAGAATTCTTGTCTTTCTTATCCTCCTTTTCCACAGGGGACGGTTCCTCCACAGCTTCGGTTTTAGTTACCTGCACACTGCCGCGGATCAGGGTGTTTTCCACACGGATCTCGATATGCTGTCCGTCTGCACCGATATATACATGGTGCTGCTGCGGGCTTACTGTATAAAGGTCAGGGGCAGAGATCTCCTTGACGATCCAGTGTCCGTAAGGAATGTTCTCAAAGGAAAAACTGCCGTCTTTTCCGGTAATAGCAGTAAGCAGCGCATTTTCTTCAGTAAATTCTTCGGTATCAGGTCTAAACAGACCCACGAGCGCACCGGCAAGCGTGACATCCTCGCCGCCTTCCGGGTTTTCCCCGACTTTTACACCGTCTACACGCCCACGGAGAAGTTCATTGGAAACAGCCTCGCCTTCATTGACAAGGATCTGTACCAGGGCGGTTTCCTGACCAGCATACTCAAAGACAACCGGATATTCCTGATTCGAAAGGATATAGGCGCCGTTGGTTGTGCGTTCCTTGACATAATAGCTGCCAAAAGGCAGGTCGGAAGCGAAGGAAGCGCTGTAACCGCCGGATTCCTCAGACGAAACAGAGACCACTTCCAGAAGTCCACCTGCCGGGATTACGCTGCCATCTGCCGCCGTCAGGTCTGCGGAAGCATAAAGTCCAAAGGAAATATCCTTATATTCCTCGTTCATGCCAAGACCGAACAGGTCATCGGTCTCCATTGCCTTGAAAAGTGTGACATCCACTTTCTGGCGTTCGTCATAAAGACCGGCCGCTGTCTGTGTAACCTCTACGGTCTCACCCGCATAGGTCAGTTCCACATATTCCGGTTGAGGATTCAACACACAGCCGGAAGGCGCCTGACGTTCCTCCAGACGATAACGGCCAAGATAGAGAGACCCGCTTTTTGCTGTGCCGTCCTCGCCGGTCGTAAGTGTTTCCACAACCGTATCTTTTTCTGCCCGCAAGGTACCGTCACCGGTATAAATATCTTCATCTGCGATCACATCATAGACCGCTCCAGGAAGTCCGGCAACCTCATATACCGGTTGGTACAGTCCGTCGTTTTCCTGGACAGAAGCAAATACTTCTCCGGTCTTTGTGATGGTAAGCTGGCCTTTCTGCGGCATATTGTACTGAGTGACCGTCACAACCGCCTCGCTGCCGTCAATGGTAAACGGTACCGGCTGATCGGAAAGCACATAGCCATAAGGGGCAGCCACCTCATAAAGTTCATAATCCCCGGCGGCCAAAGGCTCCGGCAGCATCAGCCAGCCCTCGTCAGAAACATAGAAGGTATCCAGTGTTTCCGGGTTCGGATAGTAGACGGTCTGGGTGATAAATTCCCCGGTGGAAAGATCCTTGATCTGAAAACCGGTTCCGGTCACAGGGATAATCTTTCCGGTCTCTGCGTCACATTTTTCAACTTTCAGACGGGCTGTGATGGTGCGGTTGTTCAGGATATAGCTGTAAGTCTTTCCGTCAGAGGAAATGAATACCGTAAAGTCCGGGACAAAGGCTTTGCCTTCCTCGCCTGCGATCTGATGGACCGTATAATGCCCATAAGGAAGCGGTTTACTGGAAGCAAAACCATCCGCATCCGTGGTAAGAAGGTCACGTTCACTTTCCTTTGCCGCGTCATAGCTCCCGGCTGCCTTTAAGTAAACTTCAAAGACTGCGCCTGCTTCCGGGCGTTCGATGATACCAGCATTGGGATCGTCGGTATTTTCGCCCTCAGGCACATCCGGGTCCAGGTCATCGGTGTGCTTGACAAGCTGGATATTTCCGTAAATAACCGTTTCCGTCACCTGATTTTCTGTGGTATTGAGTTCCACTTCATACAGGGAAGGGGATGCACCCACTTCATAAATGGTTTCATTCAGAAGATACCCGGTGCTCGGTTCGATTTCCCGGATCGTCCAGCCATCCCCGCATACATAATAGCGGGTCATAAAGCTGCCATCCGGTCCGGTAGTATAAGTGTCGATCAGTTCGCCATCACGGAAGATCCCATAGGCCGCCCCTGCAAGCGTGGCATCCCCCTGAGCATTTCCGGTGTCAGCATCACTCTTTACCACATGGACGCGAAATTTCTTCAGAATATTGCTGAAATGTACCGAAGAAGTCTGCCCGCTTTCAATGGTCACGTACTGTGCGGAAGGGGTCACATAGCGGTCCACCGGAAGTTCTTTTACCAGATAGGTTCCCGGCAGGAGCTTCTTTTCAATCTGGCCGTTTTCTCCGGTCGTAACTTCCTCATTGACTTCATTTCCCAAAATGTCCGTACCGGAGATATGGAAGGTGATACCGGAAACAATGCCGTCCTCACTGGTCTTGACAAGTTTTGCGGTACCGTAAGTTTCCGTTTTGAATTTTACAAAGAAGGAAACCGGATCGCTGGCGCCGGTCATCATGGTCTGGTAGCCGGGTCTGCCCCAGATCAGCATGTCGTTTGCCACCGGGATATTCTTTCGGAATTCAAACAGCACCGGGTCCATCATCATCTGCCTGCTGGTAAAGGTGTATTCATTTCCGTTTCTTGTCACAGAAACGCCGCTGCCTTTCAAAGCCTCCAGATCGATCTTCAAGTTATTGGTATCTGTGACCGTCAGGGTATAGACCTTTTTTTCTACATCCCATTTCAGTTCCAGTTCCGGTGCTTCGCTTTTCTTAGAAGAAGTAAAGGAAGGTACTGTGGAATGGGAAGCGACCTGTGCAAGAATCCAGTCATAGGCTTTTTCTGCCGGTCGTCCGGCGATCACGCTGAAATACTGGTCGGCGTCTGCGTGGCCGTTTCCGTGGCGGCTGTACGGATCGCTTCTAAGCTGCTGCTGGTATTCCCAAAGGATGATCTGGGTTGCCATCTTATAGTCATCCTCGTTGATTCCGGAAACAGGGAGCGCCGCACCGGGTTTCCAGCCATAGATCGCAGTCAGGGTGATCCCCCTCCTTGCCTCGGCAGGAAGCAGGTTCAGGTATTGGCTGTTGGTCCCGCTTTCCGAAACATAGGTATTTTCCGAAGTATGGTAAGGAATCCCGCTCTCCACACAGTAAACCTGGTGGCTGATTCCGTCAGAATCCGTCAGCATATAGTGCCGGTAAGCATTGCCCCCGGAACTGGTGTGTACATCGATGGTTCCGTCTGCATGGTAGGCAAGATAGGTGTAAGGCGCCGGGGCACGGTAGTGGTTCCCATCAGAGCCCACATACTGGTCGCCCAGCCAGGAGCTTGCCGTCTGTCCGACAGACATGGCAAAAGCCTGAGCCGGAAGAAGCCCCAAAATGCTTGCCATACAAAGCAAAAACGCCAACAGCTTGCGAAAGCCGCGGCGTCTGGTTATGATATGTTCCATGAAAAAATCCTCACTTTCATAAAATCTAAAAGGACAGCCTTATTTGCTGTCCTTGTCGTCAAAATCATCCTCGGAAAGATATTCCGGTTCCCCGTATGCCTCATCCGGGTCAAAGCCTTCGCCATAACCGTCATCCTCAAATTCCGCATCGTCCTCGGCCTGCTGTTTCGGACGCACGATTTTTACATAGTAACCGATCCCGCCGACCGCAAGTAAGGCAGCAAGGATAAACAGGATCGTGCCGACGCTGCCGGTTTCTTTCTTCGGCTTTTCCGGTTCTGCCGGTTTTTCAGTTTCCGCCGGCTTTTCTTTTCCTTTGCAGCCATTTAAGTCATTTTTGCAGACCGGACAGCCGGTATTAACCTTTCCTGCCTCACATTTTTCTGTGCAGTTACAGCTTTCTTCCTGGGGGATCATGCTCATGCTGCCATTGTTCTTTTCTGCAAGCGCCATCAGGTCGGACTCTGTGACGCCGTTTAAGAAGTAGACATTGTTATCTTCCCGTTTCCCGTCGATCACCAGATAAAAGACATTGCCCGCGTCCGTAGTGATGGTGTAAAACTGTTTTTCCCCATCCGTACCGCTGATGTTGTCCTGTACCGTTCCGGTGCCTTCCGGGGTAAATGCACCTTCCGGGATCGCAGAAGTATTTTCCTGCTGTCCGGTACTGTTATCTGAACCGGAAGAATTTCCGCCGCCGGAAGGGGTTGCAGCGTTTGAGCCGGAAGGTTTTTCTTCCTTAGGCGGTTTTGTCTGTGTACCGGACGGACTCTGGGGTGCTGTCGCAGCAGGTTTCTTTTCAGGAGCCGGTTCTTTGTAATACGGATTATCCAGCTTTACCACATCAGAACGGTTGCCGGCATAATCTTTTGCGTATATGCTTACCTGTTTTTCTGTTCCGGCATAATCTTTCAGTGCGACCGACGCTTTCCCGTCGGTGAGGGAGTTGATACGGTTTTCATCAACAAAGACCGCCTCCACGCCGGATAGATCGTCACTGCTTTCTATTTTCAGGGCATCGCCCTCCATGGAAGCAGTCAGCGTTGGCGGTGTGGTGTCTTTGGAACCGCCGGCATGAGCCGTTACAGGTAATGCGCTGACACTTACAAGAAGCGTAAGCGCCAGCAGCAGGGAAAGTTTTTTAAGCCTCATGCACATCCTCCTTCTCCTGCGGTAAAACAGTTTCCGAAGGGGCTGCCTGCTGTGATTTCAAAAAATCCGCAAGCTGCTGGGGCGTCAGTTTGAAACTGCGCGCCACCGCTACATAATCGGTATTTTCCAGCTCTGTTTTCTGTTCCTCCAGCTTATGGAGCTTTGCCTGCATTTCCGCAATCTTTGTTTTGGTCTTTTCAATTTCCTTTTCCAGTTTTTCAATTTTAGGATTCAATTTATTACCTCCAATCTGTTAAGGCAGACGCCCAAATGTATAAAAATGCTGCTGCCAGTAGCTTGTATTGATGTTTGCATAAGAAATCGGGTCTCCACAGTGGATCATCATTCCATTTCCCACATAGATCCCTACATGGCTTGCGCCGCTGGTGTTGTAGGTCCCCTGGAAGAAGATCAGGTCGCCCGGTTTTGCATCCGCACTTGATACCGGCGTACATACACCTAAAAGACCATCCGCGGTCAGCCTTCCGAAATTCCAGCCAACGCCGCAGTTGTTGATCACCCAGGACACATAGCCGGAACAGTCAAAGGAAGTGGAAGGGCTTGCGCCTCCCCATACATACGGATAGCCAAGATATTTTTCCGCCTCGGCCATCATTGCGGCAAACTGTTCATCCGCAAGGGCTTCCGGTGGAATGTCATAATCGAAGTAGTTTCCTGTGCCGCCTGAACCAACTTCCGGCAGGTGCCGTTCGCTGGTATCGCCGGTATCGGCAAAATACAGGGGATTCAAATACTGGCCGTCAACCAGTACTTCTAAGTGCAGGTGGGCCCCGGTAGAATTTCCGGTATTCCCGACCTTTGCAATCACATCCCCGGCTTTGACCTCCTGCCCGGCAGAAACAAGGATCTGGGAACAGTGCCCGTATTTGGTCGTCAGGGTATGTCCTTCGTATGCCTCGCCTTCAATAGCGACACACAAGCCATAACCGCCGGCATTTCCCGCAAGGGTGACCGTTCCGTCATGCCCGGCAAGGATCTCTGTGCCCTCCGGCATCCCGATGTCCACACCGGTGTGATAGTTCTTTTCCCCACTGATGGGATGTACCCGGTAGCCGTAATAACTGGTCACATAAGGGAGCCAGTTGGTGCCAAAGACATTTTTGACATACTGGCGGTTTCCTTTTGTCTGCAGCAGGATCTCGCAGATCTCTTTCTGGTCTGCGTTCATCCGGGAAACGACCAGGTTTTCTAGAGGTGTGACTGTGAGCTTGACATTTAAGATGCGCCATTCATAAGGCACTTCCTCCTGGGTTTCTTCCCCGGTTTCCGGATCAACGGAAGTTTCGGTGCGGTAACGGATCTCGGTTTCTTCTGAAAAGGACAGGGTATATTGTTCCTGGAAAAGCTGCCGCAGCACGCTTTCCACTTCATCGTAAGTAAATCCCTGATAAGCAGAAGTCAGATACCCCATCAGCACATACGGGTCATGCTCGATTGCGCCCAGGTTATACCGGTATTCGTCATAGCCGGGGCGGTCTGATTCCACCCGGTCTATTTCCATTTGCAGATCCGTTTCCCATTCGGTATAGGTAAGCTCCGCCTGGTTGATGTCCTGATCCTCTGCAAGATAGGTAGAAGCAGCCAGACTTCCCAAACCGCCGGTCCCGATATTGGAGAACGTGGAAAACAGGGATGTGATCAGGAAAATTACCAAAAGGAGAAGCAGGAGGACAAGGCAGATTACAGGGTGCCGTTTGACCGCATGGACAATACCGACGCTGACCCTCTCTGTTGCGACTGCGGCATTTTTTGCCTGTTTCCCGGCTTCACGGGCAGCCTTGGCATACTGCCTTTTCAGTTTTTGTTTCTGCCATATCCGGGCAATCGCATGTTTCTTCAGCTCCGGGTGGTCGCTAAGAGCCTGCCGGTAAGCAAGTCTTGCGTTTGCTTTTGCTGATTTTTGCTGTAATTTCGCTGCCTTTCGGTAGGGGGCAGTTTTATGCCGGTGATATGCCGTGCGAAGCCCTGCCTCGCCCACAAGTTCAGAGCGGTGGGCTGCCTTGATGCCCACATTTTCATCCTCTGCCTCATAAATCTTTTTATGGGCGTAACCAATGGCAGTATTGGCGCCCGCCTTGACCGGACGCAGGGGTACAGGTCCTTTTACATGGACCTTTTGGGATTTGACCTCCTTTTCAAATTTTAAGTGTTTTTTGGCTTTTCCGGTCTCCGGGTCGGAAACCGTCTCCATGCGCAGTTTCTTCCGGGCCGGCAGACGATTTTGCGCCTGCTCTGCTTTTTGTGCAGTCCGTTCCGCCTTCCGTCTTGCATGGGTGAGCTTTTTATCCTTTGTCTCCGGCGGCAGTTCATCCGCAGTAAATTCCAGCTTGGATGTTTTCGGCGGTTCGCTATCCACACCCTTTTCCTTTTGTGCTGCCTGTTCCTCCGCCTGTGCCGCTTCCTGAAAACGCTGCTGATATTTGTTCCCATGCTGATGTGTCCGGTAACGATGTTCCTGACCGGATCTGTCTGTGCCGCTCGGTGGGGCTGTTCCTTCGGAAGAAGGTGCATATTGTCCGGTATCATGGTCTGTCACATCCTCTGTTACAAGAGAACGCCTGGAAACCTCCTGCCGGAAATTGCTTCGCCCGTTTTCCTGTATCGGGGGCTCTATCCTGGCAGCCTCCGACGTCTCAAAGTGATCTGAAAAAACATCCAAAGCGGCTGCATATTCTTTCAGATCATGGGCTTTCCGTCGGGCGGTTTCAATATAATCATCCCGGTCTTTTCCTGTGACCAGTCCTTTGTGTGCAGCGTCAAGATACCCAATCAGAGTGGTAAGGGGTGTCCGAACATCATGGGAAAGGCTCGTCATAAGCTGGCGGTTGGTTTCTTCTGTCTGCCGTACAGTTGAAAGTCTGCTTTCATAGGACACAACAATCTCATTGATTTCATAGGCAAGAGGTGCTGTCAATTCATTTGTTGCAGACAGAATACGCCGGTTGCCATTTCCGTTTTTCACATCAACCAGCACATCGGTCATTTCTGCGATTTGTTTTTTTACGCGCCGAACGAGAACGATGGAAGTCAGCACAGCCACAACAGCAATCACAATGGACAAGAAAACGATGATTTCCATATTGGCTATACCTCCTTATTAAAGCGGTAGCCAATCCCTTTGACCGTTTGGATATACTTTGGGCTTGAAGGATTGACTTCTAATTTTTTACGAAGCCGGCTGATAATCGCCATAATGTTACTGTCATCATAGAAATATTCTTCGCCCCAAACTTCCTCATAAATCTGCTGTTTTGTCAAAATTTTTCCTTGATGCTTTGCGCAGTACAGGAGCAGATCAAATTCCTTTGGTGGAAGTTCAAAAGTGCCATTTTCCGTCGTAACAGAACGATTTTCAAGGTCAATTTGCAATCCATCAAAATCCAGTTTTTGCACAGCTCCGGCTTGATGATTAAAGCGGGTGTAGCGGCGAATGAGGGACGCAATACGGGCAATCAGTTCGTCCATATCAAACGGTTTTGTCAGATAATCGTCCGCCCCGGCCCGTAAGCCCCGCACTTTAGAAATGCTGTCATTTTTGGATGTAAACATCAAAATCGGCAGGCTGTTCTCTTTGCGGATTTCTTCCAGCGTTTCAAAGCCATCCATACCGGGCATCATCACATCCAGCACCACAAGCTGATACTCCTGCTCTTTTAATTTCTGCAAGCCCTCTTTTCCGGTATTACAAAAATCGGCTTCTATATGTTCCGATTGTACGCTGCGTTTAATCAAAGCGCACAGTTCTCTGTCATCATCTATAATCAAAATTTTATTCATGGCGTAGTTCCTTTCCTTGTTTTGTCCGGCCATCAAGCGGCTTCTCCGCAGTTTTAGGGAGCAGCCAAACACCGGCCATTTTCACAGCGCCGGGGATACGCCCACCGGCACAATAATAATTTACCCTACGAGGTGTCACGCCCCATTTCTCGGCGGCCTCTTTCAATGTCATATAGTCCATTTCGCACCTCCACAGAGTACATTATAGTTCTCTTTCTCGAACAATGCAAGAAACGGAATGTGAATTATAAACTTCAACCAACCTGCATATAGCAACATTCCACAGGCAAAGTATGAATTATACAATGTAACTGGGTGATGTTATATGGCGAAAGTTGAAGATTGTCCCGGTTTTGAAACCTTCGGCGCAGATGTCAAAGCCGCACGAGAGGCAAAGCGTCTGGCACGAAAAACATTGGCAGAAATGGTTGGGATTGAATGGCGGTATCTTGCCAACATTGAGAATCAAGGTGCGATTCCGAGCCTGCCTGTGATGATCCAGTTGATTAAGGTCTGCGGACTTCCCGTGGAACGGTATTTTAACCCGGAGATTATGCGAGAAGAAAGCGAACAGCGGCAACGGGTCAGCCACAAGCTGAAGCTTTGCCCTGAAGAATACCTGCCGATTATCGAAGGTGCCATAGACGGGGCGCTCAAAATGGAACAGACTGCGAAGCAGAAGGAGGACGCATAATCGCGGCCTCCTTCTGGCGTTTCTATATCAAGTTTCCCGGCACTTTTCCCAAAGTTCCCGGCACCTCTGCTGGATTTCTCCGGTTTCTGTCACAGTCAGATCGCGGTCATTTCCGGTAATCTTATCTTCCAGAAAGTTGGCGTATGTACCCAACAAAGCGTTCCGTAAATCCTCCGGGGTTTTCTGTATTTCTGCGCTGTACCAGTCATTCCGGTGGGGTTCCCATGCCATCAATGTATAACCGTGGCTGGTCTGAACCACCTCATACAGTGGATCATCATCCAGATATGCCTGAAACACTTTCAAAATCTTTTCAAAGGTCAGCATTTCCCGCACCTCCCATTCAGCTGCAAATCAGTTCCCTGATTAAAATTTCCTCAATCTGTGCCGTTAATGTGTTCATCAGCCCCACCCAACGCATAGGGTCACAGGCTTTTAGTTCCTCAGTGACACCCGCAGCCTCCATCATGTGAGGCAACATGGTGTCCACGCGCTCCTGCGCTGTCCGGTCAATCTCTAACAGGTGTGGATACAGCTTCTCGCTCATCAGCAGATGGTTGTAGAGAATGGGGCGATGTTCCTTTAGGTAGGATTTTCGCATTCTGCCGTACTTGCCGATAGAAGTTTCCGGCTGTTCAGAAAGTTTTAGGTTGGGTATATCATAATCTCCACAACGAATGTAAGTCAACTTACTCATATTCATTCTCCTTTGCTTCGTGATGATTAGACTGCTGCGCTGGCTGCTATGCTGCCTTTGCGCGGTTCTTCTTTTGGTAGCTGCCCGATAGTAGAAAAAACACCTTTTTTCATATCCTCAGCCCGGATCAGGGCTTTCTTAGCGTCCATTTCCGCTTTTTTCTTCGCCTTGATTTTGTCCTCATACCGTTTCTGTGCGCCGCTGGCTTTCCGCTTCAAATAGTTCTGATGGAGCCTGTCCTTGCGTTCTTCTTTTTTCTGCAGTTCTTCCTGTTCCTCCGGGGTTAAAGGAACCGGCTGTAAGGATGGTGGGATATAGCGCCCTAAAAAATTGAAGTAGATTTCAATTTCCTGCGTGGTGTCCTGGCTGCCTTTTCGGGCGCGTTCGTGGACAAGGATTTTCTCTACAAACTCGTTGAGCATGGTGTTTGTCAGAGTGTCAAAATTCTCATACTTATCAATCAGGGCTATAAATTTCTCTGCGGATTTCTGGCTCTGCTCATAGCCGGTAACAGCCTTTTCCAGCTCCGCAATTTCAATCTCAAGTGCGTCCTGCTCTTTGGCATACTGTGCATCAAGCGCTCTATATCGTGCATCCGGCAGCTTGCCGAGGGCATTGTCCTCATAGATTTTGCAAATCAGTTTTTCCAGTTCTCCGGCTCTCTTTTGGGCAGCAGCCAGACGCCTGCGCTTTTTCGATATATCGGCACTCTGTTGAGCAACCTGCGTCTCCTGAACAGTGTGAATAAATTCCGTCCGGTCATTTCTCGAATATTCAGCGATAGCCCGGAGCGTGTCGGAAACCAATGTCAGAACAGCACTCTCATTGATACGGTGTTGTGTAGGGCATAGTGTCCCACACGGAACTTTGGTATAATTGGAACAGGTATATTGAGAAATCCGCCTGCCATTGTTGGTGCGGTGGACATACATCTTGCCGCCACAATCGGCACAATAGAGCAAGCCTGTGAGGGGAGCCGCTTCGCCCCAGCCGTTTGGATAACGCCGTACATTGCTGCGGATTTTCTGCGCCAAATCAAAGGTCTGCTGGTCGATAATGGCTTCATGGGTATTCTCAAAGATCGTCCATTCGTCCTCAGAAACATAGTGGCTTTTCTTGTCCTTAAAGTGCTTGCGGGTCTTGAAATTGATGGTATGCCCTAAATACTCTCGTTTTTTCAAAATGTTCACGATGGTAGATGATCCCCATCCATAGGGGTCTTTGACCGGCTTTGAACGGTTCACACCCTCGTTGAAGCGGGCAAGGTGTACGACAGGAATTTCAATCCGGTCTGTGGATAATTTGCAGGCGATCTGGTAAGGCCCATATCCCTCCAGCGTGAGGGAGAAGATACGGCGTACCACTTCGGCAGCTTCCTCATCTACCAGCCAATGCTCCCGTTTTTCGTCCCATAAGTAGCCGTAAATCACAGTGCCGGTCAGGTGCTTGCCACTCATGCCTTTTGACTTAAACACAGATCGGATTTTCCGGCTGGTATCACGGGCGTAAAATTCATTCATAATGTTGCGGAACGGGGTAAAATCGTCATCGCCTTTCAGACTGTCCACACCGTCGTTGATGGCGATCAGCCGGACGCCGCGCTGCCGCAAAATCTCCATGACCTGGCCGACTTTCAGATAGTCACGCCCTAACCGGCTCATGTCCTTGATGACGATTGCCTCTACACGCCCTGCCTCCACTTCCTCCATCATCGCCAAAAATCCGGGGCGGTCAAAACGGGTGCCTGAGATACCATCATCGGTAAAGTGCGTAGGGTTTGGCAGCCCATTCCGGCGGGCAAAATCCTCTAACATCTGTTTTTGGTTGGATATGGAATTGCTCTCGCCCTGTAACTCATCGTCCCGGCTCAGGCGCTCGTACAGTGGGGTAATTTTTTCATTTCTCATGGCTGTACCTCCTGAAACAAAAATGCTCTAAGTGATTGCTTCACTAACCATGACAAAATCATGATTAAGAAGTCACTTAGAGCATATATCACCCGCTGCGGATTTTCAAAGCTTTATCTGTCTTCTGCGCGGCACCACTCCCACCGACCCCATTGTCAGCGGGAGTTACTGCTTGTCGGTCCAAGGGGAACCCCGATGGTTCAAAGTGGTAGCCCGCACCCTGTGGGACAGCGAAGACCGGGCCAACTACTCCACTGTCATCGGCAAGTTCATCGACATCCACGAAGAGCAGCTGGAGCTGGCCAACCTGCGCCAGCTTGCAGCCCAGGATTCCCTGACTTCCCTGTACAACCACCGGGCGGCCCGGGAAGCCATTGAAGCTAAAATTGCCGCCAATGAGGGCAAAAACTTTGCCATGATCCTCTTTGATGTGGATTATTTCAAGTCAGCCAACGACCAGTTTGGCCACATCTTCGGGGATGAGGTGCTCAAATATGTGGCCCAGCGGATGCGCCAGAACATTCGGCAGGGCGACATCGCCGCCCGGGTGGGTGGGGATGAATTCCTGATTTTTGCCGAGTGCCAGAGCGACGCCATGCCTCAAATCCAGCGGGTGTTCCACACCCTGACCGGCCAATACAAGGATTTTCAAATCTCCATCAGCATGGGGATCTCCCTCTGCCCGGAAAACGGGGAGGCGTACGAGCGGCTGTTCCACTGCGCAGACCAAGCCCTCTATTCCGCTAAAAAGAGTGGGCGGAACCAGTACCGGCTGTATGACAAATCCATCCAAGGATTTTTGTCGGTTCTCTCCCCAATGGACAATTAAAAACGCAAACAGCCCCCGCAGGAACACCGTTGTCCTGCGGGGGCTGTTTTGTCTGCCACTATAGGATATAAAAGAACACCACCAGGAAGTGGAGGAAACTGCCCAGCATAACAAAGAGATGGAACAGCTCATGGAACCCAAAATCTGCACTGATGTTGGGCTTTTTGACGGCGTACATCACCCCGCCGATGGTGTAGGAGATTCCCCCGGCAGCTAAAAGGGCAATCCCCCCGGCAGGCAGGGCCCCTAGGGACGGCAGGTCAAAGGCGATCGCCCACCCCATAAGGATGTACAGGGCGGTGGAAAACCACCGGGGCGCGGAGAACCAAAAGAGCTTCACTGCGATGCCCACCACGGCGCACAGCCAAATCACCGCTGTAAACAAGTAGGATTTGGGCGGCTGCAACAGATTGAGCAGCATGGGGGTGTAAGAACCGGCAATGAGCACATAGATCATTGAATGGTCCAGCTTGCGCAGCCGCAGAATCACCCGGTCAGTCCCATGGACAAAATGGTAGGTGGCGCTGGTGGCGTATAAAGCCACCAGGGACAGGCCGAAAACCGCTGCGGAAAGCCCGGTCATCCAGCCCACCTGGCGGGATATGCTGGCGGCAACCAATACGCCAGTCCCCAGAACAGAGAGCAGTGCACCAATAAAATGGGTATAACTGCTAATAGGGTCCCTAGCATGTTGTAAATAGTGAGACATCTTCGGCACCTCCACTCACATAATTTTAAAAACCAGATTATAGGATATATCATAGCACAATCTTGAAAAAAAGCAATGGGAAACGCCCCGTTGTCGAAAAGTTCAGGCTACAGAAGTAGTGTGGGAATCCCATTTGTCCCTTATGCAAGCTGGTGGGGGAAAATCCTCTGCAAACTGTCCCCTCCCTGAAGGGTCTTCATCCCCCTGGGGGCTCTCCTCTGGAACTTTGCATAACTCAAAAGAACCGCCGCCCTCTGAGGGCTTCCTCCAAACCCGAAAGCCCCGTTTCGTCTAAATTGGGCCCCCCAATGGGCTTTTTATAGAGTTATCCGGTGGCGGGCCTCGCTGACCACGGTAAATACCTTATGGAAATACGGGCCCCATTATCCCACCGAAAAACCATGGAATGTAAACTTTTTCACTCCCCGTATTGCCTCAGCCGGCCACTTGCCATGCGGGCCAGCAGCAAAACATCGCAGAAAAGCGCCCTCCCCGCTATGGGGAGGGCGCTTTTTGATTAATCTTATGGCCGAGGCGGATCCTCCCCGTCGGGGGCATCCTCCGAAGGCTGCTCTGCCTCCGGCTCCTCTGGAGCGGGGTCCTCCGCTGCTAGCTGGAGAGGTTCTGGAGCTTCCACCCCTTGGGCCGCCTGTTCTGCAGCGGCCTTGGCCCGGCGGCGAATCAGCTTCACCCAGAAGTAAAGAAGCAGCACACCGGTCGCACCGCAGATGGCCGAAATTCCCGCCAGCCAGTTGAGGTCGATGACCCCCACCCGGTCAAACACCATCCCGGAGGAAAGGCCGGCATCCACCCCCAACACGGCAATGATCTCCCCGGAGCGGCTGTACACCGGCACATAACTGCTCACCACCTTGACCCCATCCACCGTCTCGGCGATGCCCCCGGCAGTGATCCGAGGCTCCTTCTTGGAGAACACCTTGTCAATGGCGGATTTCGCCTTGCCGCTCAGCGGTTTATACTGGGTGGTAGGGCCGTTGTAGTCCACCCCTTCCCGGGCGTTGTCCCGATAGCCGGAGTCCAAAAGGGTATACAGTTTTCCGCCCACCCCTTTATACAAAAGGTAGACCCGGTTGTATCCATATGCATCTTTTACCGAAGTCAAAAGGCCACAGAGGGATTTATAGCTGTCATCCATGCCCGGTTCCCGGGCGAGGCGGCTGATCTCCTCATCGCTGTAATAGGTCATAGCCAGCGAGAAAGAGGTCATGGAAGAAAGGCTCCTCTCCCCCACCTGGTTGACTGCCTGGGCTTTGCGGGCCAAGGGATAGGTCAGCGACAGGATAAGGCAGAGGGCCGATAGGGCGGTAAACAGCACCAAAATGCGTTTTAACTGCTTGGAATACAGGATTTTATCGAGCATAAATCCACTTCCTTTTACAAATTCCCCCACACCGGGGCTTTGGTTTCCAAAAGACGGCCTCCACGGCCGGATCTTCTTCGGTTTTATTATACCAAAGCACCTGTGGAAAAACAATCAAAAGCCTTGTTTTCCTGGGAAATGAATGGAAAAAGGCGAAGCTTCCCTATTGCCGGCGGGTGTGCAGATTCCCCCAGGGGACATGGTCAGCTTCCGGATCCCAATCCTCTTCCCTCTGCCGGGATTCCTCCGCTTGGTATACAGCGCCGCCGGACATCTCCTCCTCTTCCTCATCCCAATAGGGGCGGATCCCTCCGCGGGCGAGGAACCCGTCCAGCTTCACCATCAGCCAATAGCCGGCCATAACACTGAAAAACAGACACCCCAACAACAGCAATGTCTTCATACAATCACATCCTTTGACTCTATTGTACTGGATTGCATGTAACGATGGTGTGAGCATTCCCCTCCAAGGCGTTAAAGTCGCATTAAGGCGCACGGCATCCTGTGGGCTTCTTAATTTAACATTTATGCGGACAGCTTTTGTTCTAACGGCACTCTTATTTCTTTTGCGGTATGATTTGACCGTTGATAAAGGAGGGATTTTGATGCAACTCATTCTCTGCGGCATTGGGATTTCAACAGTCGCCGTATTGGCCTACCTGGCCTGGACCTTGATGAAGGAGGATCAATAAACCATGAATGCACTCATCCAATATGCACTGTACCTAATCATCCTGGTGGCGCTGGCTATCCCGCTGGGCAGCTATATCGGCAAAGTCATGAACAACGAGCCGGTGTTCCTCTCCAAAATCCTGCGGCCCTGTGAAAAAGGCTTCTACCGTATTTTGGGCATCCACGAGGATGAAGAGATGGGCTGGAAAAAATACGCTGCTTGTTCCCTTGCGTTTTTCTTTATCAGTCTTTTTGTACTTACCCTCATCTTAAAATTCCAAGACCTGCTGCCTTGGAACCCCCAGGGCATGGAGGGGCTGAGCTGGCACCTGGCCTTTAACACCGCCTCCAGCTTCGCCACCAATACCAACTGGCAGTCCTATTCCGGGGAGGTCACCCTCTCCAACTTCTCCCAGGCCATGGGCTTGACCGTCCAGAACTTTGTCTCCGCAGGCGCAGGCATCGCCGTGCTGTTCGCCCTGATCCGCGGTTTCGTGCGCACCAAGGCCAGCGCCATCGGCAACTTTTGGGTGGACTTGACCCGGTCGGTACTGTATGTGATGCTCCCCCTGTCTTTGGTGATGTCCATTGCCCTTGTGGGCTTGGGCGTGCCCCAATCCCTGGGCGGCAACATCACCGTGGATTTGTTGGAGCCTCTCGCTGTAGATGCAGAAGGCAACGTGATCACCGGTGCGGAAATTGACCCAGAGGCCGGCACTGTCACCTTGGACGGCGCTTTGGTAGAGGATGCTCAAATTATCACCAAACAGATAGTTCCCCTCTACCCCCAGGCTAGCCAAGTATCCCCCAAACAGCTGGGCACCAACGGCGGCGGCATTCTGGGCAACAACTCCGCCCATCCCTTGGAAAACCCCAGCCCCGCCTCCAATCTGCTGGAGATGATTTCCCTTCTGCTAATTCCCGCGGCCCTCTGCTTCACCTTTGGGCGCAATATCAAGGATAAACGGCAGGGCATCGCCATCTTCCTTGCCATGTTTATCCTGCTGGTCATCGCACTGGGCGTTATCGGCGCAAGCGAACAGGCGGGCACTCCCCAACTGGCACAGAACGGCGCGGTTGACATCGCCGCCGGGGAAGGCAACATCGGCGGCAACATGGAGGGCAAGGAGACCCGCTTCGGCATCACCACCTCCTCCACCTGGGCGGCCTTTACCACCGCTGCATCCAATGGGTCGGTCAACTCGATGCACGACAGCTATACCCCCATCGGCGGCATGATGACCATGCTCCAGATGCAGCTGGGCGAAGTCATCTTCGGCGGCGTAGGCTGCGGCCTGTACGGCATGATCGGCTTTGCGCTGCTCACCGTCTTCATCGCCGGACTGATGGTGGGGCGCACCCCCGAATACCTGGGCAAAAAAATCGGCCCCAAAGAGATGCGGATGGCCGTCCTTGTCTGCCTTGCCACCCCCATCGCCATCCTGGTGGGCAGCGGCATCGCGACCCTGCTCCCCTCCACCATAGAGAGCCTGAACAACGCCGGAGCCCACGAGACTCCTGAGCACCTCGTATGCCGTCTTCTGCTTGAAAAAAAAAA
>OJRY01000469.1_pt1 | contig 38885 bp, 28 predicted proteins | sample 1599311 | NCBI WGS metagenome assembly OJRY01 (sample SAMN04168657, study PRJEB22393) | human gut metagenome | biome: human gut microbiome; feature: stool | host: Homo sapiens | collected 2014-03-20 | reverse complement strand
TGCGCATCAATCCCGACCGCGCGCTCGAAGAACTCAACAGCGACTGGACAGCTTCTCAGGAAGTTGCGGACGTTTTAATGCGCGAATATAAGCTCCCATTCCGCGTGGGTCATCATGTAGCGAGCCATATCGTCACCTATGCCCGAAACAACAACCTGTCGCCCACCAACTTCCCGTATGAACAGGTCAAGAAGATCTATGCAGAGGTCATCAAGAGTGAATATCCGCAAGGGAATCCAGTCTGCCCAATGAGCGAACAAGAGCTCCGCGACACCCTCAATCCCACCGCGATTGTTGCCAACCGCAAGACTGAAGGCGGTCCTCAGCCCGCAGAGCTGACTAAAGCACTGTCAGCCGCAGATGCCGCGATTGCCGAGCAGCGCGAGTGGACGAAGCAAAACCGCCGGCACATTGATCAGAGTCTCGCTAAGCTCGATGCGGACTTCCAGAAACTTGTCGAGCAGAAATAATCGGCATCCTGAATGCGGCAGGGAGCCGCATTCAGCTTGGACGTTTTGCACCTCCCGGCGAAATGGCGCACCCAATGACGCGCGCAGCCTTCGCCGGGAGTTTGTGTATAGGCGCGTGACCCGCTTTAGCCTCTGCGTCCGGTGAGATACTCGTAAAGCCCCTCTTCCACGGGCGTTTCCAAACGCCAGTGCATCTCAAACGCCGATTGGCCATTGGCAAGGCGAACGGGCTGCGGCGCTGCGGCAGCGTGCATTGCGCCAAGGAAATAAAACGCCTTGGCTTCATCGTCGTCCTTGCTGCGGCGTACAAATAAGAGTATTCGAATCGAAGCGTACTGACCTTTTTGCGTCATGCGCTGAGCATCCTGCGAATCAATCTGCCGATTGACCTTAGAGAGCGAGATCAGTTCTGCCGGCGAAATAAAACGGGCGGCATAAGCAAACGCGCCGGCCTGCTTCTCGTAATTGATGAATATGGGGAAGGTCTGCGTTTTCTCATCGTAGAAATAGCCGCCGATATTGATGGACGTGATATTGCGGTCCCAATCGAGCAGCCGACAGACATCTTCATAGGTGTAGGTCGACCCGAGCAGCAAAAACGTGTCCTCCCAACGATGACTTTCGCATGCGCGGCAGCGATTGAGCACAAAATGGGTGAGCGACTCCAAATGCCGGCGAAATGACGGTTCATCCGCAAGAGAGCAGACGAACTGCGGATCTGCCCGCCAGCGGCGCACCCTCTTTCCGTCTTCGACATCGTCAAACGCTTCAATCACTTCACAGCCGGCATTTCGCTTGATGTCATTGAGCGTACGCTCAAACTTCGCGGTCATCACGCATTCCACATTCCGCAGATGCGCCGGCGAGGCTTTGAAGTTGTAGGGTTCCGCACTGAGTTTTTCGATCAGCGCCGCACGCAGGTCGCTGCGACCTTCAAGCACAGCCTGCAGCACCAAAGCTTCCGACGGCCTGAGCGCTGACCCCAAAAGATTCGAGCACCATCTCAAACGCTTGACCGCGGCATCTGACAAACGTTCTGAATAGTCGGGTTCATACTGCACCAAAAAATCGTAGTAGGACAACCTTTTCCGCAGCAGGAACTTGGAAGCATCGATGGACGCATGTTCCTCAAAATCAGCGAGCTCGGGTATCCGGCCAAGCTTATATTTCAAAAGTTTGTAGGCATCCAGAAGCAGTCGAACGGAATTCAGGGACGCGCTGTCAATTGCCCGATAAATACGGCTGCGGGCCACCTCGTCAAAGTGGATTGAGGAAGCCCCCGGAATGCGCTCAGCCCCCGTCGTCACGAAGCGGCGAAGCTTTTCTTTCGAATACGAGCGATCATCCGAAAGCGCTGTCGCGATGAGATAGTTTTTCTCATAGTTTCCGATAAAGTCGAGCACAATCACATATTCCTTGTCGGCGGCACGGCGCAGCCCGCGGCCGAGCTGCTGCACAAACACAATTGCGCTTTCCGTGCGGCGCAGCATCAGAATTTGATTGACCTCAGGAATATCCACTCCCTCGTTAAAAATATCAACCGTAGCAATATATTCGAGCCGATTGGGACCCATGCCGTGCGTGAGCCGCTCAATCGCTGCTTCGCGCTCGTCCTGAGCGGTTTGACCGTCAAGCGCAATCGTCGGATGCCCTGCACGCGTGAAAGCGGCCGCAGCGGCGCGAGCTTCTTCGAGACTGCCCGCAAAAATTAAGCCTTTCACGCGGTCACCGCAGGAGCCGAAATACTCCGCCTGATGGATAACGTGCTCGATGCGCTCAGGCCAATTCGGATTCGTAAAATCCGGAAGCTGACCTGCTTCTTCGCCCGTCTCGTCTTCCGTTCCGGCAGAGAGCCCAAAGTAATGAAAGGGCGTTAAAAGATTCTCTTCAAGGGCTTCGGAGAGACGAATCTCATGCGCAATGACATGGTCAAAGAGTTTGAAAATATCAAAGCCGTCCGTTCGCTCCGGACTGCCCGTCATCCCGAGCCAGAAGGCTGGTTTGAACCAATTCATGATGCGCTGATAGCTCTGCGCGCCTGCTCGGTGCACTTCATCAATGATGATGAAGGCAAAGGCATCTTTAGGAAACGCCTGGAGCACCGCCGTCTTGGCAAGCGTCTGCATCGTGGCAAACACAAAGTCGCATCCCGACGCTTTTTCATTTCCCGAAAGCAGCCCGAAGGAACCAGCGGCATCACCCAAAACAATGCGGAAACTCTTCAAAGCCTGCCGCGCAATTTGCTCTCGGTGAACAATGAAGAGCATGTGAAAGCGCTGCGAATGTCGGCATTCTCGGTCTCTAGGAGCGTGGGCTGAAGGGGTACGCTGAAATTGAGCGATGGCATCGCGCACCGCAAAGGCGGCTGCAAAGGTTTTGCCCGTACCGGTAGCAGAAATCAGCAGTGCGCGCTCAGCCCCATTGCTTCTGAGTGCTTTAAGCCGAGCGAGAAAAGCCTGCTGCATGGAATTGGGCTCCGCGCAGCCCGGCTTAATCGTTGGCTGAGCATTGACCGCTGCCTTGCGGGCTTCGAGCTGAGCAGCGCCGAGCTGACGATATTCCCGCTCATACGCTTCCATTTCCAGCGCTGCATCGCGGGATGCGGCATCGGACCAAAGAGAATCAAATTCGGCGAGGATCGACTGAGCGAGCTCACCTCTTTCGCAAGCAACGATGCGCGTATTCCATTCGCGGTTGGTCGTGAGCGCCGAGAGCGTTAAATTGGAGCTGCCGATGATGATCCGCAGAAGATTATTGGAGCTGTGAAAGATATAGCCTTTGGTGTGAAACCCTGCCGCCCCCTGCGTGCGAAAAATTCGAACCTCTAAATTGGGCAGTGCCAGAAGCTGCCGCAATGCGCCGGGTTCAGTGAAATAGAGATAATCGGTCGTAAGAATGCGCCCATGCACACCCTCGGCCGCAAGACGCTGCAGCGTCAGAAGGAGCGGCGCAATGCCGGACTTCGTGATAAAGGCAACGCTGATAGAAAAGGAGCTAGCATGGCTAAGCTCATCGTCAATCGCCGTCAGTATTTTTAAATGACGAATCGGATCGTTGGCGAGAAGGGTTGTCCGCAGTCCGGCTTCCGAAGGAATAGCCGCATCGGCAAATGAAGTAGCCAGACTCTTTTGGAAATTTTCCGAAGAATTCTCGAGGAATAAGCCGTCTTTATCCCTATGAGCAGCTGAAGGGAAAGTTTCGAAGTTCATGGCAGCATACGACCAAATGGGATGAATACGAAGCAGCATAGCAGCCGAACGACACCCCTGCGGTGCGCCAATGCCTTTTCCCTTTAGGAATCAATGGCGACAACCCCGTTGTTTCTTCTCCGCATCCCTCAAAAACAGAGCGGCTGGTCAGGTGATCTGCGCGGACATCACGCTCAAAGCGCCCTTCATCAATAGCAAAAGCCGCCGAAGCACCTGTGTCAGGCGCTGCGGCGGCTTTGCTTGTTGGGCTCGATTCAGATATACGTATTAATCCACTACGCCGGCCTGAAGATGCTGCAGATCACGAACCTTTTCGGAGAGTTCGCTGCGGCGGATACCTTCGGCAGCGGCCAGGCCGCCGGCCATTGTTGTGTAATACGTCGTCTGCTCGGCGAGGCAGACCTGCCGAATGGCACGGGCGTCGTCGAGTTCGTGCTCATGCTCGGCCACCGACATCACGACAAGGTTGATCTCCTTATTCTTGATGAGGTCAATGACGTTGGGGCGGCCTTCATGCACACGGCTCACGCTGCGGCAGGGAATGCCGGCCGCTTGAATGACTCTGGCCGTACCTGCTGTGGCAATCAGTTTGAAGCCGGCGTGATGAAGTTCGTGGGCTGCGATCGTCACCTTGGGCTTATCGCTGTCGCGCACAGAGAGGAAGCACAGCCCCGAAGACGGCAGCTTAGAGGCCGCGGCAAGCTGACTCTTGCGAAGCGCTTCGCCGAAGTCGCTGCCGATGCCCATCACTTCGCCCGTGGAGCGCATTTCCGGCCCGAGGACCGGGTCGACGCCGAGGAACTTGGAGAACGGGAAGACGGCCTCCTTGACGCTCACGTAGCGCGGCGTCACCTCGAGGTTCACGCCCTGTTCGGCGAGCGTCTGGCCCGCCATTACGCGTGCGGCGATGGCGGCGACGGGGTTGCCCGTGGCCTTGGAGACGAACGGCACCGTGCGGGAGGCGCGCGGATTCACTTCAAGGACGTAGATGACGGGGTTTTCGGAGTGCGCGTGCTGGACGGCGAACTGCACGTTCATGAGGCCCACCACGTTGAGCGCCTCGGCCATGAGTTTCGTCTGGCGCTTGATCTCCTCGACCACGACGGCGGGAAGGCTGTAGGGCGGCAGCGAGCAGGCGGAGTCGCCCGAGTGCACGCCGGCCTGTTCGATGTGTTCCATCACGCCGGCGACCTGGACCTCATGACCGTCGGCCACGGCGTCGACGTCCATTTCAACAGCGTCGTCAAGGAAGCGGTCGAGAAGTACGGGGCTTTCGTTGGAGACCGACACGGCCTCCTTCATGTAGCGCTGCAGGGCTTCGGGCGTGTGCACGATGTCCATGGCGCGGCCGCCGAGCACGTAGGACGGACGCACGACGAGCGGATAGCCGATTTCAGCGGCGAGCCTGATGGCGTCCTCCTCGGTCCGGGCCGTGCGGTTGGGCGGCTGGCGAAGGTTGAGCTTCTGAAGCAGGTGCTGGAAGCGCTCGCGATCCTCGGCGCAGTCGATGGCGTCGGGCGTCGTGCCGATGATGGGCACGCCTGCGGCCTCGAGGGCGCGGCAAAGCTTGAGCGGCGTCTGGCCGCCATACTGGACGATGACGCCTGCAGGCTTCTCGACTTCGCAGATGGCGAGCACGTCTTCGAGCGTCACGGGCTCGAAGTAGAGGCGGTCGGACGTATCAAAGTCGGTCGACACCGTTTCCGGATTGCAGTTGACCATGATCGTCTCCCAGCCGTCGGCACGCAGGGCCTTCGAGGCGTGGACGCAGCAGTAGTCGAACTCGATGCCCTGGCCGATGCGGTTCGGACCGCCGCCGAGCACCATGACCTTCCTGCGGTCGGTGGGTTCGGCCTCGCACTCCTCCTCGTAGGTGGAGTAGAGGTAGGCGGTGTTGGTCGCGAATTCGGCGGCGCAGGTGTCGACGCGCTTGTAGACGGGACGGATGCCCATCGCCAGGCGGGCGGCGCGGACCTCGGCCTCCTTCGCGCCTGTCAGCTGGGCAAGGCGGCCGTCGGAGAAGCCCTTGCGCTTGAGGAAGAGCATGTCGGACTTCGTGAACGCGGAGAGCGGATTGCCGCGGAGCTTGTCCTCGGTCTCGACGATCTCGCGGACCTGATTGAGGAACCACGGATCGATGGCGGAGAGTTCGTGGAGCTCTTTGTCCGTCATGCCGGCGCGGATGCCATCGGCAAGGAAGAAGATGCGTTCGGGGCCGGGCACGGCGATTTCGTGGCGAAGCTGCTCGATGCCGACGCCCGTTTCGTTGAGGCCGTTGTGGCCGGTCTCCAGACCGCGCAGGGCCTTCTGCAGGGATTCCTGGAAGGTGCGGCCGATGGCCATCACCTCGCCCACGGACTTCATCTGCGTCGTGAGGCGATCGTTGGCGGCAGGGAACTTCTCGAACGCGAAGCGCGGCACCTTCGTGACGACGTAGTCGATCGTCGGCTCGAAGGAGGCGGGCGTGAGGCCGCCGGTGATTTCGTTGCGCAGCTCGTCGAGCGTGTAACCCACGGCGAGCTTGGCGGCGATGCGAGCGATCGGGAAGCCCGTGGCCTTGGAGGCGAGTGCGGAGGAGCGGGAGACGCGCGGATTCATCTCGATGACGATCATGCGGCCCGTCTCGGGATTGACGGCGAACTGGACGTTGGAGCCACCCGTGTCGACGCCGATCTCGCGCAGAATGGCGATCGAGGCGTCGCGCATGCGCTGGTACTCGCGGTCGGTGAGCGTCTGGGCGGGCGCAACCGTGATGGAGTCGCCCGTATGCACGCCCATCGGGTCGAAGTTCTCGATGGAGCAGACGATGATGCAGTTGTCCGCAGTGTCGCGGACGACTTCCATTTCGTACTCCTTCCAACCGAGGAGCGACTCCTCGATGAGGAGCTCGTGCGTGGGAGAGAGCTCGAGGCCGCGTTCGCAGATCTCGATGAAGCTCTCCATGTCGTGGGCGATGCCGCCGCCGGAGCCGCCGAGCGTGAAAGACGGACGGATCACGGTCGGGAAGCCGAACTTCGCCTGAAGCTCCTTGGCCTCGCGAAGGGAATAGGCGACGCCTGAGCGTGCGGACTCAAGTCCGATGCGGTCCATGGCTTCCTTGAAGCGCTCGCGGTCCTCGGCCTTGTCGATGGCATCGGGCTTGGCGCCGATGAGCTCGATGTCGTACTTGTCGAGCACGCCGTGACGCGCGAGGTCCATCGCGCAGTTGAGGGCCGTCTGGCCGCCCATCGTCGGCAGGATCGCATCGGGACGTTCCTTGGCGATGATTCGTTCGACGACCTCCCAGGTGATCGGCTCGATGTAGGTGACGTCCGCGGTCTGCGGGTCGGTCATGATCGTGGCCGGATTGGAGTTCACAAGGATGACTCGGTAGCCTTCCTCGCGAAGGGCCTTGCAGGCCTGTGCGCCGGAGTAGTCGAATTCGCAGGCCTGACCGATGATGATCGGGCCCGCACCGATGATGAGAACGGACTTGATGTCTGTACGCTTGGGCATGTTTTACTCGTAGTTTTGCTTGTCGAGCCGCCTTTCAATGAGCTCGATGAGAATATGGATGCACTTGATGTGGAGCTCCTGCACGCGGTCGGCCCAGCGGCCCGCCGGGGTCACGATGGACACGTCGGCAAGCTCGGTGATGGGCGTCTCGTCGCGCCCCGTGAGCGCAACGACCTTGACGCCCTTCCTGCGGGCGACCTCGGCCGCCTTGACGATGTTGCGGCTCGTGCCGGACGTCGTGATGGCAAGAAGCACGTCGCCCTTGCGGCCGTGCGCCTCGACATAACGAGAGAAGACCTCCTCGTAGCCGTAGTCGTTGCCGACGCAGGCCATGTGCGAGGCGTCGGAAATCGCAAGCGCTGCGTAGGGACGACGGTTGCCGCGGTAGCGGCCCGTCATCTCCTCCGCAAAATGCATGGCGTCGCAGAGACTGCCGCCGTTGCCGCAGCTCATCACCTTGCCGTCGCCCTCGACGGCGTCCGCCATGAGGCCTGCCGCCGCCACGACGGCTTCAATCGTCTTCTCGTTGGAGATCAGGGCGTCGAGCGCATCGCGTGCGTCGTTGAGTGCGGCCAGAACGTTTGCTTTTTCCATGTTGGTCCTCTTTGAGTCTGTGCGGAGCTCAGGGGACGGTCAGGCTGCTCTGTGCCTCTCGATCAGTTCGCGGAAGTGGTCGAAAAGCGGGGCGATGTCATGCGGACCGGGACTGGCTTCAGGGTGCCCCTGGAAGCAGAAGGCCGGCGCGTCGGTGAGCTCAAAGCCCTGCAGCGAACCGTCGAAGAGCGATTCGTGTGTCGGCACGGCGTTGGCGGGAAGCGTTTTTGCATCCACGGCAAAACCATGGTTCTGGCTCGTAATGTACACGTGTCGCGAGCGCAAATCCACCACGGGATGGTTCGCGCCGTGATGGCCGAACTTCATCTTGAGCGTCTTGGCGCCGACGGCGAGCCCCATGATCTGGTGGCCGAGGCAGATGCCGAAAAGCGGAATCTTCCTCGCGATGATCTCGCGGGCGGCCTCGATGGCATACGTGCAGGGGGCGGGGTCGCCGGGGCCGTTGGAGAGGAAGACGCCGTCGGGGTTCATGGCAAGCACGTCCTCCACGGGCGTCTGCGCGGGCACCACGGTCACGCGCATGCCGCGTTCGACGAGCATGCGAAGAATGTTGGTCTTCACGCCGAAGTCGTAGGCGACGACGTGAACGGGGAGCTCTGCGGGCGTCACAAAGCCGGGCCTGCCGTCCGCGGCCTTCATGCTGAAGGCGCCTTCGGTCCACTCATAGGGAGCCTTGCAGGTGACGACCTTGGCAAGGTCCTGGCCCGCCATGCCCTTCCAGGCGGCAACGGCCTTGCGGCCTGCGTCGATCTCGTCCTCGGTGAGCGCACCGTTGCGGGCGACGACGATCACGCCGGCCTGGGCGCCCTTCGTGCGGAGGATGCGCGTCAGGCGGCGCGTGTCCACGCCTGCAATCGCGGGAACGCCCTGCTCGACGAGGTAGTCGGGCAGGGACTTTTCAGAGCGGAAGTTGGAGTGGACGGCGGGAACGTCCCTGACGACGAGGCCTGCGGCATGAACGGCTGCGCCGCCCTCGCGGTCCTGGGCGTTGACGCCGACATTGCCGACGTGGGCGCCCGTGAGCGTGACGATCTGGCCCGTATAGGACGGATCCGTGAGGACCTCCTGATAGCCGGTCATCGCCGTATTGAAGACGACTTCGGCAACATTGGAGACGCTCGCACCGAAGCTGCGTCCGAGGAGTACCGTGCCGTCCGAAAGAATGAGTGCGGCTTCGGGGCGCGGGTCTTTGAAGAGAGAGTGCATCTGGATGTCTCGAGGCTCTTATTTTTTTTGCCCTATTGTCTAGCTGAGCCGTTAGCGACAAACGGGCTTGGGAACCCTGTCATTCTATGTAGGCGGGAGAGCCCTTTTCCGCTCCTTGTCTGAGCAGAAAACCCTAGTCGCATTGTCCGAAATCGGACGAAGGAAAAGTAATTCCTTTTCATCCGAAAACGGTTCAACAATGGTCGTTTTTGGCGACAAATGCACTCGGTTTTGCCGCCGTCGGGCGGAGGCCCGAGGGGCCTCGCACGACCTCTCAGGCATCCCTTCTGGCGTAGACCGCGTTGGCGATCGTGCTCAGGTCCGTGTACTCGATTTCGATGCCTGCGGGCAGGCCTCTTGCAAGGCGGGTGACGCGCAGCTGCGGCCACCGCTTCTTGAGGGCGTCGATCAGATAGTAGGCGGTTGCGTCGCCCTCGGGCGTGTAGCTCATGGCGACGACGACCTCGCGCAGCACGCCTTCCTCGACGCCCGCCCCCACGCGTTTGAGCAGGAGCGGCATGCCGATGTCGGCGGGTCCGATGCCGTTGACGGGGCTCAGGCGCCCCGAAAGGACGAAGTAGTAGCCGGGCCAGGCGAGCGACGCATCAAGGGCCATCTGGTCCGCCGTGCTTTCCACGACGCAGAGAAGTCCAGGGTCCCTCTCCTCGTCAAGGCACACGGGGCAGATATCCCCTTCGGTGAAGGTGTTGCAGAGGCGGCAGCGGCCGACGCCTCGGCGCACGCGCTCGACGGCGGCGGCGAGTTCGTCGAGGGACTCATCCCTGTTCTGAAGCAGATGGAAGGCGGCGCGCTGGGCCGACCGGGGGCCGTAGCCCGGAAGTTTTCCGAGGGCCTTGACCAGACTCTCGACGGCTGGGGAAAGACGGATGCTCATGGCTTGGGATTCGCGGGCGAGAAGCTCATCTTGATGTCAGCGGGCCTGCCGAAATAGGGCCAGCTCGTGACCAGCACGTCGCAGCGGGTGTCCGCGTAGTCACCCACGTTGTCGCCATTGATGCCGCCTGCGGCGTTGACAACGACGTGCGGGTGCTTCGCCTTCACCTCGCGCACGAAGGCCGCGAGGACCTCGGGCGTGAAGCGTTCGCACTGGATGATGTGCACGCCCTTGTCGGCCCAGAACATGCCGTCCTCGGGCGTGTCGACCTCGACGCAGACCTTGCGCTCGGGCTCCATCGCCATGAGGCGGCGGACCGCATGGACGGGATTGCGCGTGAGGGTTCTGTGCTGGTCGAAGACGAGGATGGAGTCGGAGATGCCCGCGCGGTGGATGATGCCGCCGCCCGCCCTGAGCGCGGCGATCGAGAGGATCTTGCCGCCGGGGAAGTGCTTGCGGGTACCCGCCACTTGGATGCGGCCCCAGCGGTCGCGCGCGATGCTCACCATTTCGTGGGTGCGGCGGGCGATGCCCGTGGAGTACTCCATCACGCACTGGGCGACCTTGTAGGTGGCGTGAAGCTGCTCGGGCGTGCCCCAGGCGCGGAGGATCGGAGAGTGCATGAAGGCGTGGTCCCCGTCTCCGTAGAGCATCTCGGTCCTGAGGCCGACGGTCTTGAAGACGCGCTCGGCGATCTCGATGCCGGCGACGATGCCGGTCTCCTTGGGCCAGGCGGTGACGACGTACTCGCCCTTGAGGCCCATGCCTTCGGTCGTGACGTCATGAAGGGCCCAGTCGCCCTCAAGCAGCTCGTCAATGTAGGACTGTGGAATTCGCAGCATCTTGCAGCTCCTGAAAAAAAAAGCCGCCGATCCTTTCGGCATCGACGGCTGTTGGCTTGTCAGCGTTCGGATCGTGTCAGGCTGATCAGAACGGCAGCTTCATACCCGGAGGAAGCGGAACTTCCTTGCGCATGCGCTCCTCGGAGATTTCGGAGAGACGGGTCTGCGCGCTGTTGAAGGCGAGTTGGATCAGGTCCTGAAGCATTTCGACGTCCTCGGGATCCATGACCGAGGGATCGATCACGACGCTCTTGCACTCGTGCTTGCCGGTGATGACGACCTTGACGGCACCGCCGCCGGACTCACCCGCGACTTCCATCGCAGCGATTTCCTCCTGCACCTTGGCAATCTTGGCCTGCATCTTCTGAGCCTGAGCCATGAGACCGCCCATGCCGCCGCCGAATCCACGCATATTGTGTTCCTTTATTCAAAAAATCATTCAAGCCGTCAGTCAGTGTTCGCCTTGACGGTAGTGTCGTCAATCGTACCATGAAACAGCGCCTGCACCTGCTTCACGAAGGGGTCGTTGCGGAACCCTTCGATGAGGGCCCTGCGGGCCTCCTCGCGCTCGCGCTCCTCCTGATCGGCCACGGTGCCGCCCGCCACGTCGCCCACCTCGAACTCCACCATGCAGTGGCTTCCGAAATAGGACGAAAGCGCGCGGGAGAGAAGCTCGCGGCCCGTTTCGGTCGCGAATGCCGCGACGCGAAGACGAAGCCTGACGTGGCTTCGGGTGAGCTCAAGCACCTGCGCCGAAGCGGCGAGGTTGCGCAGCGGTCCCATCAGTCCTGCTCCTGCAATGATCGACCGCCAGTCGAGAGAAGACTCCGAGCGGTCCGGATCGGGACCGCTCTGGGGAATCTCCGGAGCGTACTCAACTGGCGGAGGGTTCTCCCCAGGGAGGCGTGTCGTCGTCGAGCTGCCCGGCGGCGGGGCCCGCGAGTCCGGGAGGCGGCGCCGAGGGACGCGGCAGGGGAGGCATGCCCGAGCTTCGGCCCACGGTCTGTACTCCAGCCGAGGGCGCAGCGGGAGCAGGAACTGCCGCAGGGGCCTGCGGAGCGGACGCCGGGGCCTGCACGGAGGCGGGCGCCTGAACGGGCGCCCTGCCCGCATCACGGGCGGGCACGCGCGTCACGGCTCTCGCGCCTGCGGGCTTGAAGGCGAGCATGCGCAGCAGAGCCATCGTGAAGCCCGCGTATTCGTCGGGGGCGAGGTTGAGGTCGTTGCGGCCGTGAAGGGCGATCTGGTAGTAGAGCTGGATCTCCTCGGGGGAGAAGGCCTGCGCGAACTCTCGGATCGAGGCGCAGTCGGGATCGTCCTCGCTCACGGCTGCGGGCACACGCTGCACGAGCGCGACGCGGTGCAGCAGGCCCGCGAGGTCGCGGAGCGCCTGCGCAAAGGAAAGGCCCTGCGTCTGCATGGCGTCGGCGACGGCCAGCATGCCCGCGCCGTCACCTGCGGCGAGCGCCCTGAGAATGCCCGTGAGCGTTTCGCCGCCGCTCATGCCGAGCATGCGGCGCACACCTTCCTGCGTCACGCCGTCGCCGCAGTAGGCGATGGCCTGGTCAAGAAGCGAAAGGCCGTCTCGCATGGAGCCGCGGGCGCCCTGGGCGAGCACGCGCAGCGCGCCTTCCTCGAACGGAATGCCCTCTTCGGTGAGGATGCGGCTCATGTGGCCCACGACGTCCTGGGGCGTCATGTTGCGCAGATTGAACTGCAAACAGCGCGAGAGCACGGTGATGGGCACCTTCTGCGGGTCCGTCGTCGCGAGGATGAACTTCACGTATTCGGGCGGCTCCTCAAGCGTCTTGAGCATGGCGTTGAAGGCCGTCGAGCTCAGCATGTGGACTTCGTCGATCATGTAAACCTTGAAGCGGCCCTGCGTGGGCGCGTACATCGCGCGCTCAAGGAGCGCGGTCATGTCCTCGACCGAACGGTTGCTCGCCGCGTCCATCTCGATGTAGTCGGGGAAGCGTCCCTCGTCGATCGCGCGGCAGGCGGGGCAGACTCCGCAGGGATGAGCCGTCATGTCGCCGTGGCCGTCCGCCCCCTGGCAGTTGAGGGCCTTGGCGAAGATGCGGGAGATCGTCGTCTTGCCGACGCCGCGGGTTCCCGTGAAGAGATAGGCGTGATGAAGGCGCTTTTCCGTGAGAGCGCGCGTGAGCGCGGTCACGACGTGCTCCTGGCCGACGATCGTGTCGAAGTCATGAGGCCGCCACTTTCTGGCGAGCACCTGATAGCTGCTCATCCTGTGTCCTTAGTGCTGAGTGAATGTGCAAGAACCTTTATTTTAGCGGCTCAACGTCCGGCCGCCCTGAGAAGCGCCTCGCCCGAAAGCCTGCAGATGCGCCAGTCTGGCAGCACCTCGGCGCCGAGTCCCTCGTAGAAGTCGATGGCGGGCTGGTTCCAGTCGAGCACGCTCCAGTCGAAGCGGCCGCAGCCCTCGTCGAGCGCCTTCTGCGCAAGGTGCCGGATGATCGCCTTGCCGTAGCCGCGGCGGCGCGCGTCCTCGACGACGAAGAGATCCTCAAGGTAGAGGCCTCGCCTCGTGAGGAAGGTGGAGAAGTTGTAGAAGTAGAGCGCGAAGCCCACGGGGCGCTCGGCGCCCGTCGCCTCGTTCACCTCCCAGGCAAGCACGCAGCCGATGACGGCGCGCGGGCCGAAGAGCTCCTCGCGAAGCTGCTCGGACGTGGCCTTGCAGTGGGATTCGAGTCGCTCGTAGCGGGCGAGCGCATGAATGAGGCCGCATACGACCTCGACGTCCTCTTCTCGGACGGGGCGGATTTCCAAACTCATGAGGGAAAGCAATTCCTGCGATAGAAAAATGCGTCCGCGCCCGCTCGAAGGGGCTTGGGACATGCAGGAACATTCTAGAGGAAGGCGGAGGCGGGGTGACAAAAAAGGCGCGATTCGCCTTGAACCACGCCCGAACGCGTCCGCCACAACGGAGGCGGAGAAAAAATGAAAATGGCGAGCCTTGTCCTCGGCACTGCTGCTGACCAGTATGGCTGCTTCGTTCCCGACCTGACCAGGTTCCTGGGGACAGCATGCGAGGGGACCCGCCAAGCCCGATAGTCTACAGAAAGAAGCAGATTTTTGCAAAATATCCTTTTTCCGCCGTCCGAAGCCCCCTGCACGAGCGGCCTCTTGGTGCTACTATAGGTACACTTTCCGGCGCGGATTCCAATCCGCCGCCCTCATCCCTGGCACGGATTCGTTCTGCAGTCCTTCAAGTGCCGCTTTCCCGAACACAACATCTTGCACTCAGTCCTGCGGCATTTATGCCTGCTCCCCCGTGCGGCCCAAGGTCGACGGTCACATGACAGGCCCGCAGTCCGTCAGGACAGTTTCTCACACCGGAGTCATCATGAGCGAAATCATTCACGTCACCGACGAAAACTTCGAAGAAGTCGTCTCCCAGCCCAACGTCACGGTCCTCGTCGACTTCTGGGCTCCGTGGTGCGGTCCCTGCCGCATGCTCGCCCCGCGCCTCGAACAGGCTGCCGAAACCTTTGACGGCCGCGTCGTGATCGCCAAGTACAACTGCGACGAAGCCAGCCGCTTCGCCGGCGAGTACAACGTGCGCGGCATCCCGACCGTGATCGCCTTCAAGAACGGCCAGCACGTCGGTGAACGCACGGGCCTGTGCGATCAGGAAACGCTCAACGCCTTCATCGAAGCTCACCTCTAAGCCGCTTTGCGGCAGGCGGAGCCGCACGCCTCATGCGGCTCCATGCATTTCTCCCAACACGCCCCTCCGACGGGCCGTCTTCTCGGGCCGTCAAAATCCGCTATGCATCTTTCCGACCTCAAGTCCCTTCACATCTCGCAGCTGCTCGACATCGCCTACGCGCTCGAAATCGACAACGCCCAGCGCATGCGCAAGCAGGAGCTCATGTTCGCCATTCTCAAGAAGAAGGCCAAGAGCGGCGAGCAGATCTTCGGTGACGGCACGCTCGAAGTGCTTCCCGACGGCTTCGGCTTCCTTCGCAGCCCTGACACCTCCTATCTTGCGAGCACGGACGACATCTACATCTCGCCCTCCCAGATCCGCCGCTTCAATCTTCACACCGGCGACTCGATCGAAGGCGAGGTCCGCACGCCCAAGGACGGCGAACGCTACTTCGCACTCGTGCGCGTCGACTCCGTCAACGGCCTGCCGCCCGAGAACATCAAGCACCGCATGCTGTTCGAGAACCTGACGCCGCTCTTCCCGAACGAGCATCTCGTGCTCGAGCGTGACATGCGCGGCGACGAGAACCTCACGGGCCGCATCATCGACATGATCGCCCCGATCGGCAAGGGCCAGCGCGCCCTGATCGTCGCTCCTCCGAAGTCCGGCAAAACGGTCCTGATGCAGCACATCGCCCACGCGATCATCGCAAACCACCCCGACGTCACTCTCTTCGTCCTCCTCATCGACGAACGTCCCGAGGAAGTGACCGAAATGCAGCGCTCCGTCAAGGCCGAGGTCGTCGCCTCCACCTTCGACGAACCCGCCGCCCGTCACGTCCAGGTGGCCGAAATGGTCATCGAGAAGGCCAAGCGCCTTGCCGAAAGCAAGCGCGACGTCGTCATCCTCCTCGACTCCATCACGCGTCTCGCCCGCGCCTACAACACCGTGATTCCGTCTTCGGGCAAGGTGCTCACGGGCGGCGTGGACGCCAACGCCCTGCAGCGCCCGAAGCGCATCTTCGGCGCCGCCCGCAACCTTGAGGAAGGCGGCTCGCTCACGATCATCGGCACCGCCCTCGTCGACACGGGCTCCCGCATGGACGACGTGATCTACGAAGAATTCAAGGGCACGGGCAACAACGAAATCCACCTCGAGCGCCGCATGGCCGAAAAGCGCGTCTACCCGGCCATCAACCTCAACCGCTCGGGCACCCGCCGCGAGGAACTCCTCCTCAAGCCGGACGTCCTGCAGAAGGTCTGGATCCTGCGCAAGTTCCTCTACGACATGGACGAACTCGAGGCAATGGAATTCCTGCTCGACAAGATGAAGGCCACGAAGAACAACGTCGAGTTCTTCGAGCTCATGAAGAAGTAAGTCCCGGAGGGACCGAAAACAAGAAAGGCACCGTCAAGATGGCGGTGCCTTTTCCTTTTCCGGCTCAAGCCCGTCGGCCCGCGCCGAAGTTCACGTCAAAATTTAAGTCGACTTATGCAAAACCTTCCGTCAGGGCAGGTTTGCGCGGATGTGGGAGGCGACGACCTCGTCGTCCGTGCAGGTGACCTCGATGTGGTGGAAGCCCGCCGCCTGAAGTCGGCGGACGATGCGCGGATGGAGCGTAACGGCGACGCCGTTCGTCACCCAGTCGCGAACCTCCGAAACGGGGCGGATCGCATGGAAGAGCGCGTCGACGGCGTCCGTGCTCGTGATGTAGATGATCGGAGACGGACCGTGGGCGGCCATGAGGATGTCGCTGCGCTGTTCGGGCGTGAGCTCGAGCGGCACGCGGACGTAGATGCACATCGTGATGACGTCTGAGCCGATGCTCCTTAACTGCTCGGGTAGCCATTCGCGGCCGGTCTGGCCGCGCAGGAAGAGCACGCGCGAAGGAGCCCCCCTGTGCTTGAGGATCTCCCAGAGCGCCTCGCTGCCGGAATGCTCGGCGTCGCCCTCGGGGTAGATGAGCTTCACGTCGTCGCCCCAGGCGGCGCGGATCACCTTTGCGGTGCCCTCGCCTACCGTAGCGAGCGTGATGTGCTCGGGCCATGCCTTCACCCAATGGGCTGCGGCGGCAACCGATGCGGGGCTCGGAAGAATGACCATCTCGACGTCGTCAAGGTTGTCCAGGCGCTCCTGAACAAGATCGCAGTCCTCCTTGCCGGGCAGCTCGATCCTGAACGCCGGCCAACGCCAGCACTCAATCCCCTCCTTGAGGAGCACGCCGGCGAGGCGGTTGTTCGCTTCGCCGGGTCGCATCAGAATGACGGGCCTTTGTAAAGCCATAAATCCCTCTTGACCTGAATTAACCGAGAACAGCCTTCAGTATAGCGTCTGCACCCTGACGGCGGAGGTCCTCAACCACGCGCGCCGCAAGCGCTTCAGGCTCCGTCCAGGGACCGCGGGCCTCGCTGCGGATGGCTTCGCCGGTCTTGTGGTTGCCCACGAGGGCGCGCAGGTAAAGCTCCTCGCCCTCGATGATGCCGTAGGCGGCGAGCGGAACCTGGCAGGAGCCGCCGAGCGCGCGGGAGACGGCGCGTTCGGCCGTGCAGCAGGCGCGGGTGTGCGGGTCATTGAGGAAGGCGAGAGCCTCGTGCATGACGGCGTTGTCGGAGCGGATCTCGACGCCGAGGGCGCCCTGGCCCGGAGACGGCAGGCTCACTTCGGCCGGAATGATCGAGCGGATGCGGTCGTGGAGCTCAAGACGCTTGAGGCCGGCGGAGGCCATCACGAGGGCGTCGTATTCGCCGGCGTCGAGCTTGCGCAGGCGCGTGCCGACGTTGCCGCGAACGGGAAGCACTTCAAGGTGCGGATAGTTCATGCGGAGCATGAGCTCGCGGCGAAGGCTGGCAGTGCCCACGCGGGCGCCGGCGGGCATGTCGTCAAGGCTCGCGTACTTCGGGGAGACGAAGGCGTCGCGCGGATCCTCGCGTTCGCTCACGGCGACGAGGTCGAAGCCCTCGGGAAGCTCCATCGGAACGTCCTTGAGGGAGTGCACGGCGAGATCGGCCTCGCCCGCCTCCATGGCGACTTCAAGCTCCTTCACGAAGAGTCCCTTGCCGCCCACCTTGGAGAGCGTGCGGTCGAGGATCTGGTCGCCTCGCGTCGTCATGCCGAGGAGCTCCACGCTCGCGGACGGATAGCGGGCGCGCAGCACGGACTGGATGTGAAGGGCCTGCCACATGGCAAGGGGGCTTTCGCGGGTGGCGATGACGCAGCGTTCGAAATTGGACATGATGATGAATCTGAATGTCTGTGAATGTCCGTCGTCCAGACGTTGGCGGACGGCTCTAATAAATGGAAAACCGAAAAGCGGCGGGCGCCTTCCGGTCATTTTCCTGATTGTAACAGTCGAACTTTGCTCGACGCTTAACAAGATCCGCCGTTCGTCCCGCACGGGACTCGAAAACCTCTCCCGCACGCTTGCACGCGACGGCGGGACGTGACATAATTTCGTCCTTTCCCAGTTGGCACGTGGACAGGCATGCCTGTCGTAAGACCCGACGAATTCGGGCGGACTCGCAAGGCCGTCAGGGCGACCGACAACCAAAACTAGGAATTACCTTAAAAATGAAGAAAGGCATTCATCCCGAATACCGCGAAGTCGCTTTCGTCGACCTCTCCATCAACCAGACGTTCATCATCCGTTCCGCCGCTCAGACGCGTGAAACGATCGAAATCGACGGCGTGACCTACCCGATGTACAAGCTTGATACGTCCTCCGCCAGCCACCCGTTCTACACGGGCGCTCAGACGCGCATCGTCGAAGCCGGCCGCGTTGAAAAGTTCCGCGCCAAGTTCGCCGCCAAGCAGCAGGCCATGAACGCCGCCGCCGAAGCCGCCAAGGCCGCCAAGTAATATTGCCGGTTCAGGCCCGTGCGGCCCGTCCGCACGTCGCTTCCAGAAAGGGCAGTCTCCGATTCGTCGGACTGCCCTTTTCATTTGCCCCGAAAAAACGGACAATGTCCGCAATGTCCGAAACGTCAACTTAGGAGCCCTCCGTGCTCAGCCAGCGATCCACTCCCGTCAAAATGTCCCAGGAAGCCGCCCGCAAGCTCCCTCGCTGGAGCCTTCTCGCGCTTCTGACCATCTTCGCCTTCAGCGGTTTCTGGGCGACAGGGCTCTGGACGCTTCGCGACGCACTGAGCTTCGGCACGGCCTCCGCCATGCTTGACGGCGGCGCATCCGCCTGGCTCATGCCCATGATGGTCGACTCTCCGATCACGGAGGCGGGTCCGCTCGCGGGCTGGCTCACCGCCGTCATCATCGCCTTCGGCCGCCTCACGGGACTCATGGGCGACATCGCCGCGGTGCGCTTCGCCGCGTGCCTTCTCTTCGCGCTCACCACGGCCGCCCTTTGGTACGGCACCTGGCACCTCGCCCGACGCCCTGAGGCGCAGCCCATCGCCTTCGCCTTCGGCGGCGAGGCGAGTCCTCGCGACTACAGCCGCGTCGTCGCCGACGTCGCCGTACTGCTCTTCGTCGCAACCTTCGGCATCCTCACCCGCCAACACGAGGCGCTTCCCGACACGACGCTCCTCACGATGGCCGCGCTGAGCTTCTACGGCCTCACGCTCGGCATCAGGCGCCCCGTTCCCGGCGCCTTCACCGCAGGTCTCGCTGCAGGTCTGGCCGTCGTCTCCTCGACGCTCTTCGCGAGCTGCTGGCTCCTCGTACTCGCCCTCATCACGATCCAGTGCCTCAAGGCCTTCTCGCACCATCGCCCGAAGCGCCTTCTCATCACGATCGCCGGCGCGCTCGCGGGCTTCCTGCCCTGGCCCCTGCTCGCCTTCGCCGTCGACCCCGCGCAGGCCGCGGTCTGGTTCGGCGAATGGCTGCCCGCCCAGCTCGCGCACTTCTCGCTGGCGGGCTCCGACACCTATCTCTGGTTCGCCCGCAACGCCCTCTGGTACCTCTGCCCCATCTGGCCCTTCGCCATCTGGGGACTCTACGTCTGGCGCCATCAGATCCGCCAGACGCACATCCTGCTGCCTGCGGCCGCGCTCATGGCAGGCATCCCCGCCGTGGTCTTCTCCTCCTTTCAGGCCTACGACACGGTCTTCCTCGCCTTTCTGCCAATGCTCTCCGTCACTGCGGCCTTCGGTCTCGTAACCGTCCGCCGCGGCTACGAGAACGTGCTCGACTGGTTCTCGCTCACGATCTTCACGCTCGGCCTGCTCGTGCTCTGGGCCTACTGGTTCGCCTGGCTCACGAGCTTCGCACCGAAGATGGCCGAGTCCCTGCAGATGCTCGCCCCCGGCAGCGCCCCCGTCTTCGACTCGGGCCTGGTGCTCGCCTGCCTCGTCTCCCTCGTCTGGTTCGTCTTCGTCGGCTGGCGCCTCACGCACCGCCCCGTCGTTGCATGGCGCGGTCCGTGGCTCGCCGCCGCAGGCATCACCGCCTTCTCCGCCTCGCTCGTGGGCCTCTACCACACGGCGCTCGACGTCAACCGCTCCTACGAGCCCGTCGTCAAGGCGGTCGCCCGCAACCTTGAGGCCAAGGGCATGCAGCCCGGCGACGTCGTATGCGGCACGGGCATGAACCACGGCCTGCAGGCGGTCTTCAAACACTACGCGGACCTCGACGTCCTCGTGCGCGCCCGCCCCGACGAGTGCCGCTTCACGATCGACAGATCCAGAAGCGGCGCCCTCCTGCCCGACAGCTTCCGTCGTCCTCACACCGATGAAGCCTTCACCGTCATCCAAAACCGCTGAACTTAGCCCCTCATGACGACACTGACGCCTCCCAAGACATCGTTCGCAGCGCTCATGCGCCTTGCGGGCCCCATTTTCGTCGCCAACATCGCCATCGTCGGCAGCGGCACGATCGACACGATCATGGCCGGCCAGCTCGGCAAGAACCACCTTGCCGCCATCGCCGTCTCCATCGCCGCCACAATCTCCGTGGTGATGGGCCTTGCAGGCATCCTCCAGAGCCTCTCCCCGATTGCGGGCCACCACTACGGCGCCCGCAACTACAGGGCCGTGGGCGAGGAACTCGAGCAGAACTTCTGGCTCGGCGGCTTCCTCTGCCTCTTCGGCGTTCCGCTCCTCATGTACACGGACCTCTGGATCTCGCTCGGCAAGATCGAGGGCGAGGTCGCGCGTATGGCCGCCGAATTCCTCTTCTTCACCGCGCTCGCGCTGCCCGCCTGCCTCTTCGCCCGAACCTTCATCTCGGTCAACGCGGCCCTCTCGCGCCCGCGCATCACGATGTGGGTCTCGCTTGCCATGCTCGCCCTCAAGGTGCCTCTCAACGGCATCTTCATGTACGGCTGGCTCGGCTTCCCCGCCATGGGCGGCTCGGGCGCAGGCGTCTCGTTCTGCATCCTCAACTACCTCGCCTTCCTCTGCTACCTCGCCATCTGGAAGCGCGACGCCTTCTACCGCACGATGCACGCCGAACGCATCTTCGGCCCGAGGTGGGCGCTGATGAAAGAGCAGCTCCACGTCGGCATTCCGATCGGCCTGAGCACCTTTTTCGAGGTCTCGAGCTTCACGCTGATGGCAATCTTCGTCGCACGCTTCGGCTCCGAGGCCGTTTCCGCCCACCAAATCGTGGCCAACATCACGAGCCTCTGCTACATGCTGCCCCTCTCGATCGGCATCGCCTCGTCCGTACTCATCTCCCAGTGCCTCGGTGCACGTTGGCCGGCCGTGGCCTACACGGTGCTCACGCGCACGCTCAAGGTCTCGGTGGCGAGCGCTACCTGCATCGTCACCATCCTCTTCTTCGCGCGCCACTGGCTCGTGACGCTCTACTCGTCCGACACGGGCGTGTGCGCGATGGCGGCCTCGCTCCTCATCTTCGGCTGCCTCTACCACGTCTTCGACGCCATGCAGTCCGTGAGCTCGTTCGCCCTTCGAGGCTACCGCGTCACGCGCCTGCCGATGATCATCTACGGCGTCATGCTCTGGGGCGTGGGCCTCGGCGGCGGCTACATGCTCGCCTTCGGCAACCCGATCACGGGCGAGCCGATGGGCGCCTACGGCTTCTGGAGCGCCACGGCCGCAGGCCTCTGGCTCACGGGCATCTCGCTCGCCTGCATGGCCATCTGGGTGGGCCGGCAGTTCGCCCGCGACGACAACCACACGCCCGAGGAGATCGAGGAGGCCGTCAAGGTCTCCAGAGCCTGACGACGGACTTCGGGTACACGGCACTGACAAAGGCGCGGGAGGCGGCTCCCGCGCCTTTTTTCCTGCCCGCAGGCCTTGCGCTATGATTGACGATCAGGTCCCCCCGTCAGGAGTTCGGCATGTCAACCATCCTCTTTCCCAGCCCGATTTTCGGTCCCGTGCACAGCCGCCGTCTAGGCGTTTCGCTCGGCGTCAACCTGCTGCCCGCCGACGGCAAGCTCTGCAGCTTCGACTGCATCTACTGCGAATGCGGCCTCAACGGCCAGCACCGTCCCGAGCTGAGGATGCCCACGCGTGAAGCCGTGCGCGAAGCCCTTCGCGCCAAGCTCGAGAGCATGAAGGCCGAAGGCGTCCTGCCCGACACGATCACCTTCTCGGGCAACGGCGAGCCCACCTCGCACCCCGACTTTGAGGGCATCATCGACGACACGCTCGCGCTTCGCGACGAGTACGCGCCTAAAAGCCAGGTGAGCGTCCTCACCAACGCCACCCACATCGTCAGGAACGGCGTCTTCCGCGCGCTCCTCAGGGTCGACAACGCGCTCCTCAAGCTCGACACCGTCGACGAGGACTACATTCACCTCGTCGACCGCCCCACGAGCCGCTACGACCTGCCGAAGCTCATCGAGCGCATGAAAGCCTTCGAAGGCCGCTGCATCATCCAGACGATGTTCATGAAGGGCGAATGGGAGGGCCGAAGCGTCGACAACACGGGGGACGAGTACCTCGGCCCCTGGCTCGACGCCCTCAGGGAGATCGGCCCCAGACTCGTGACGATCTACACGCTCGACAGGGAGACGCCTGGCAAGAACCTCCTCAAGGCGCCCCGCGAGCGTCTCGACGAGATCGCCGCACGCGTGAACGCGCTCGGCATCCCGACCACCGTGAGCGGCTGAGTCCACAAAGCGCGAACAAAAAAACTCCGCCAGACCAGAAGTCGGCAGAGTTTTTTTTTCATTGCTCGAGGAGCCGTCGCGGAGGACGGCCCTCAGAAGCTGCATCAGTAGCGGCGGCTTTCAAGCGCAGCGATGCGGTCCTCAATGGACGGATGGGTCGCGAAGAGCGAGCCGATGCCGCCCGAGATGCCGAAGCCCTTGACGGCGCCCGGAAGCTCGTTCTGGGCCTCCATGCCGCCAAGGCGGCGCAGAGCGTTGATCATGGGCTGGTTGGACTGCATGATCTCGGCGGCGCCGGCGTCGGCGTGGTATTCACGCCAGCGGGAGAAGTAGGCGACGACCATGCCGGCAAGGAAGCCGAGGCAGATGTCGAGAACAAGGCTCGTCACGTAGTAGCCGACACCCGGAGCATCGTCTTCGTTGCGGAGGATCTGACGGTCGACCACCCAGCCGATGATGCGGGAGAAGAACACGACGAAGGTGTTCATCACACCCTGAAGCAGGGTCTGCGTGACCATGTCGCCGTTCTTGACGTGGGAGATCTCGTGGGCGAGCACGGCCTCGACTTCGTCGCGGTTCATGATGTTGAGAAGCCCCGTGGAGACGGCCACCATGGCGCTCGAGGCGGAGGCGCCGGTCGCGAAGGCGTTGGGCTCGCCTTCGTAGATGCCGACTTCAGGCATCGGGATGCCGGCCCTTTCGGCTTCGTGGCGCACGACGCCGACGAGGTAGGCTTCAAGACCGGGCTGGGGATTGTTCGTGTCGATCATCTGCACGCCCATGCTCATCTTGGCCATCTGCTTGCTCATGAGCAGCGAGATGATCGAGCCACTGAAGCCGACGACCATCGAGAAGATGAAGAGGGCGGAAAGGTTGAGGGACGAGCCCGCCATGGTGCCGAAGTTGACGCCGAACACCATCTGCACGACCGTGAGGATCACGCTGAGCATGATGAAGACGGCGAGGTTGGCGAGCACCAACAGACCAATGCGCTTAAACATACTGTTCCAATTTCCTTTTTTTTCTGCGTGGACAGAATGAGCGATGCATGTTCAGGGAACGGCGGACGTTCCATCGCTCATGCAGCCGCCGTTCATTCATTGCTTAATTGTATGAAGACGCGACGTTCAATATGTTTGGCGTCATCACGACAATTGTAACAAAGGTCTCAAAATCACTTGGAGAAAGGCCTTGATGACCGATTCCCGTGCAGGATGCATGCCTCGCGCACGCACGAGGACTACTTGACGTCCTCGATGCGGCGCGGCGGGAAGCTGTCCCAGGCGCCGCAGCCGAGGCAGTGCCAGGAGAAGGACGAGGCAAGGAAGCCGCAGTTCGAGCACTGGTACTTCGTGAAGCGGCGGCCGTGGCGCTGCAGGAGCGTGGCGAGGAGCTTCGTCTCCTCGTCGTCGGGGCGCTCCTTCTGACGAAGCGTCATCATGGTCGAAAAGGCGGAGAGGCTAGGACGCCTGGCGAGCATCTCGACGACGCTCTCGCCCGCCTTTTCAAGGCCCTCCCAGGCGGCGAGGCGCTTGACGGCCTCCTCCATCACGTCGGCGCCGCCGTTGTCGGCGAGCGCCTTGTGCAGAAGCACGACGGCCTCATCCCTGCGGCCGAGCGCGTCGAGCGCATCGGCGACGCGGCCGACGACGAGCGGCAGGTAGGCGGGCGTGCGCTTCATGACGCCGTTCCAGCAGCGCAGGGCACGTTCGGCGTTGCCGAGCGAGAGCGCGACGGCGCCAGCGGCAATGCCCGCACGCGGAGACTCGGGGCACTTTTCAAGCGCATGACGAACGTGGTCGTCGGCAAGCTCGAAGTCCTTGCGGCGGACGGCCTCCTCGGCGAGCTCGCAGTAGTAGTGGGCGATCTCGGAAGCGAGATTTTCACCCGCCTGCACCTCGAGCTGGCGCGAGACGTCGATGGCGGAGGTCCACTCGTGCTCGATGCAGTAGATCTCAAGGAGCGCGCGCAGCGCGTCCAGATGTTCGGTGGGGTTGCGCAGGAGCCTGCGGTAGGTCTCCTCGGCGCGGTCGAAGAGGCCAGCGGTCATGTAGTCCTCGCCAAGAGCCTGGAGCGCCTTGACGCGGTCCTCCTCGGGGATATCCTCGCGGTTGACAAGGTGGTTGTGGAGCTTGATCGCGCGCTCGAACTCGCCGCGGCGGCGGAAGAGCGTGCCGAGCACGTGGTGGAGCTCGATGAGCTCGGGGTCGAGCCTGACGACTTCGATGAAGGGATCGATGGCCTTGTCGGGACGGTCGCTCATGAGCATGGCCACCCCGCGCGAATACGCCTCGGGGAGCCGCCTGGAATTCCGCTCGCGCTCGCCTGCGTCGAGCCCACGGGCCCACCAGCCTGCGGCGAAGAGCACGGGAATGAGGACCAGATACCAAAGTTCGGATTCCATAAAAGGCCTTTTCTTGTCGTTAGTCAGGATTCGGTGACATTGTGGCACGCGATGCGGGCTCGGGACAAATCCCGCGCTGTCATCACGAAAAAAAGGCTGCCGGCATTTTCATGCCGCAGCCTTTTTTGTGTTCCTCTGGGGACCGTCGGACCGGAGCCCTTCGATCCCCGCGGATCAGCTTCGTTCAGAATTACCTCTGTTCGAGCTTGGCCTTGAGGAGAGCGCCGAGGTTGGTCGTGCCGGAGGCAGCCGTGGCATCGGCGTTGAGACGATCGAGAGCGTCACGGGCTTCAGCAGCGTCCTTCGCACGGATGGAGAGCTGGATGGAGCGGTTCTTGCGGTCGATGTTCGTGATGAGAGCTTCGACTTCGTCGCCGGCGGCGAGACGCGTCGTGGCGTCTTCAACGCGGTCGGCGGAGATTTCAGCAGCGCGGAGGTAGCCTTCGACGTCGTTGCCGAGGTCGATGACGGCGCCCTTGGCGTCAACGGACTTCACCGTACCCTTGACGAGCGTGTTCTTGTCGTGGGTGGAAGCGAAGTTGGAGAACGGATCGCCGCCCATCTGCTTGATGCCGAGGGAGATGCGTTCACGTTCCGTGTCGATCGCGAGAACGACGGCTTCGAGTTCGTCGCCCTTCTTGTACTTGCGAACGGCTTCTTCACCGGACTCATTCCAGGAAAGGTCGGAGAGGTGGACGAGACCGTCAATGCCGCCCGGGAGACCGATGAACACACCGAAGTCGGTGATGGACTTGATCTGGCCGGAGACCTTGTCGCCCTTCTTGTGGGACTGGGCGAAGTCTTCCCACGGATTCGGCTTGCACTGCTTCATGCCGAGGGAGATGCGGCGGCGTTCTTCGTCGATGTCGAGAACCATGACTTCGACTTCATCGCCGAGCGTGACGACCTTACGCGGATCAACGTTCTTGTTCGTCCAATCCATTTCGGAGACGTGGACGAGACCTTCGATGCCGGCTTCGACTTCAACGAAGGCACCGTAGTCGGTGATGTTCGTGACCTTGCCGAAGAGGCGGGTGCCCTGCGGGTAGCGGCGGGCGATGCCGACCCACGGGTCTTCGCCGAGCTGCTTGAGGCCGAGGGAGACGCGGTTCTTGTCCTGGTCGAACTTGAGAACCTTGGCTTCGAGTTCCTGACCAACCTGAACGACTTCGCTCGGGTGGCGGACGCGACGCCAGGCGAGGTCCGTGATGTGGAGGAGACCGTCGATGCCACCGAGGTCGACGAAGGCGCCGTAGTCGGTGATGTTCTTGACGATGCCCTTGACGATGGCGCCTTCCTTGAGCGTTTCGAGGAGCTTGGCGCGTTCTTCGCCCATGTTGGCTTCAACGACGGCACGGCGGGAAACCACGACGTTGTTGCGCTTGCGGTCGAGCTTGATAACCTTGAATTCGAAGGTCTTGCCTTCGTACGGCGTCGTGTCCTTGACCGGACGGGTGTCCACGAGGGAGCCCGGGAGGAAGGCGCGGATGCCGTTGGTCATGACGGTGAGACCGCCCTTGACCTTGCCCGTGACCGTACCGGTGACGAGTTCACCGGATTCGAGAGCCTGTTCGAGGTTCATCCAGGCGGCGAGGCGCTTGGCCTTGTCGCGGCTGAGGATCGTGTCGCCGTAGCCGTTTTCGACGGATTCGATGGCGACGGAGATGAAGTCGCCCGGCTGGACGGTCACTTCACCACGGTCATCCTTGAACTCTTCGATGGGCACATAGGCTTCGCTCTTGAGGCCGGCGTTGACGACGACGAAGTTGTAGTCGACGCGGACGACTTCAGCGGTGATGACTTCACCCTGACGCATTTCCTGGTGAGCGAGGCTTTCGGCAAAAAGCTCAGCGAAGGATTCGGGCTTGTTGGTTTCGTTGGTCATTGTTTGAAATAAAGATACACACCCGCAGCAGAAGGCCTTGGGCGGAGTTGATGAAAATGCAAGACGCCCCTTCGGGCGACCTGCGGAAAAAAAATGAACGCCTATTCTACGACAACTTTTTGGTCTCGTCCCACCACTCGAGGACTTTTTTTACGACTTCCTCGATGCCCATGTAGGACGTGTCGAGAAGGCGTGCGTCCTCGGCGGGCTTCAGAGGCGCCGTGGCCCTCTGGCTGTCGCGACGATCGCGCTCCTCAAGATCGGCAGTAAGCGCCTCGAGGTCGGCCGTTTCGCCACGTTCGAGCAGCTGGCAGTACCTGCGCTCGGCGCGGACCCTGGCCGTTGCGGTCATGAAGACCTTGAGCGGAGCCTCGGGGAAGACCACCGTGCCCATGTCCCTGCCGTCGGCGACGAGACCGGGCAGGCGGGCGGCGTTCTTCTGCAGCGCAAAGAGCGCGGCTCGAACGCCGGGCACCACGGCCACGCGGCTCGTGGCGGAGCTCACTTCCTCGGCACGGATGGCCGTCGTCACGTCGCGACCGTCGAGAAGGATGCGGCCGCCCTCGAACACGGGGGAGAGCCCTTGGGCCGCCGCCGTGAGCGCCTGCGCGTCGTCAAGGTCGATCCCCTTCGAAAGGGCGTCGAGGGTCGCGATGCGGTAGAGCGCGCCGCTGTCGAGGTAGTGGAAGCCGAGCGCGTCGGCGACTCGGGACGCGATCGTGCCCTTGCCGCTCGCGGCGGGGCCGTCAAGCGTAATAACCGGAATGCAGTCTGTCATGAAATCTCTCGTCTGTTGGCTCGCCCAGCGGATCTCTTCGCGCTGGCGAGGCCATCAGTCTACAACAGGGTAAGATCCGAGAAGGCGCCAGTGCTCGGTCCTCGCCTCCATGGCCGCAAGCGCTTCGCGAACGCCGGGGGTCTCGACCGAGCCCTCGACGTCGATGAAGAAGTTGTAGTCCCAGAAGCCGTTGCGGGCGGGACGGCTCTCGATGCGGACCATCTGCACGCCGTTCTCGGCCATCGGCGTCATCATGTCGTAGAGCGAGCCCGGCACGTTGGGCACCGAGAAGACGATGCTCGTCTTGAAGGCCTTCGGAGTTTCGAGGATCATCTCGGGCTCGCGCGCCATCACGAGGAAGCGCGTGCGGTTGCCCTCGCCGTCCTGAATGCTCTTGGCTGCGGCACGCAGGCCGTAGATGTCGGCCGCCACGATCGCGGCAATCCCCGCCGCGCCCCGCTCGATCGAGGCCCTGCGGGCCCCTTCGGCATTGGACGAGACGGCGATGCGCTCGGCGTCGGGCATGTGACGCGAGAGCCACCCCCTGCACTGCGCGAGCGCCTGCGCATGCGCGTAGACACGCCTGACGTCCTCGAGACGCTTCTCGAGCGTGAGCAGATTGTGGACGACGGGCACGGACACCTCGCCCACGATGCAGAGGCGGCGCTCGAGCAACAAGTCGAGCGCGTGCGTGACCGTGCCGTTCGTGTTGTTTTCAATCGCAATGACGCCGAAACGCGCCTCACCGCTCTCGACCGCATCGAGAACGGCGTCGAAGTCGGGTTCGGCGATCGCCTTCGCCTCACGTCCGAAGACGGCCCTGACGGCCTGCTCGGAGAAGGTCCCCGCAGGCCCGAGAAAGGCGACGACGCCGTCAGTGACGCTCGACATGACGCCCCGCGAAGTCGCGCATGAAGGCGGTGAGCCTCTCGACGCCCTCCATGGGCATCACGTTGTAGAGCGACGCGCGCAGGCCGCCCACGGAGCGGTGGCCGGCGAGATTCGTCAGGCCCTGCGCCTCGGCCTCCTTCACGAAGACGGGCAGGAGCGTCTCGTCGGCGAGCGTGAAGACGACGTTCATGCGGCTGCGGGCTTCGGGCGCGATGCGGCTCACGTAGAAGTCGCCCATGCTGTCGATGGTGTCGTAGAGAAGGGCCGAGCGCTCCTTCGCGCGACGGTCCATCTCGGCGACGCCGCCCTGCTCGTCGACCCAGCGGGCCATCAGCATGGCGGTGTAGAACTGAAGCACGGGCGGCGTGTTCTGCAGACTGTTGTTCCTGGCGTAGACGCTCCAGTCGAGCATCTGCGGCACGGTTTCGGCGGCGCAGCCGAGCTGGTCGCGGCGCACGATCACGCAAGCGAGGCCCGCGGTGCCGAAGTTCTTCTGAACGCCGGCCCAGACGGCCGCATAGCGGGTCCAGTCGACGGGACGGCTCATGAAGTTACTCGACATGTCGGAGACGAAGAGAGCGTCGTTGTCGTCAACGGCGGGCAGGCCCTTGAATTCGGTGCCGTCGACCGTTTCGTTGTCGCAGAAGTAGACGTACTCGACGTCGCGCGGAACATGGATCACGTTCGCCGGCAGCTCGCGGTTGTTGCCAGCCCAGAGCGTCGTCTCGCGGGAGACGCGGCGGCACTCCTCGCTCGCCATGCGCGACCAGGTGCCCGTGACGACGTAGCCGCCGCGGCACCCCTGGGTGACGAGGTTGAGCGGCACCATGGCGAACTGCATCTTGCCGCCGCCCGGGCAGAAGAGGATCTCGAAGTCGTCGGGCACGGCCAGAAGCGACTTCACGCGGCTCTTGAGCTCGAGAAGGATCGCCTCGAAGGGCGGCTTGCGGTGCATCATCTCGAGAATGGAGTAGCCGTGCCCCTCGTAGTCGATGACGGCGTCGGAAACGCTTTTGAGAACGGACTCAGGCAGCATGCTCGGACCGGCGGCGAAGTTGAAGGGACGACCCATGACTATCTCCAGACAAAAAAACGGCGGAACCATGAAAAAACGGATGCGCTGCAAAAAAGCGGCGCATCCGTTTATCTTAGGCGATCTCGTCAGCAATTGCCGACTGCAGAATCCTGCATCAGTTTTGATCCTGATCATCTCCGTCGACATCGACGGCGTTGTCGGAATCGGTCTCGGGAGTCTCGGACTCGTCGTCGGCGGGATCCTCATCAACGAGCAGGTCCTCGTCGGAGACCTCGATGTTGAGCTTCTCGAGTTCGTCGTCGGCGCTCTTGACTGCGACTCGGCGCACCGAGGCGAGCGTGTCGTCGCCGGGGTTGATGAGACGCACGCCCATGGCTGCGCGGTTCACGATGCTGACTTCACTGGCGCTCGTGCGCACGACTTTGCCGCCCGTGGTGAGCATCATGATCTCGTCGTCGGGATCCGTGAGGACGGCGGAGACCATGCGGCCGTTGCGCTCCTTCGTGGAGATGGTGATCACACCTCGGATGCCGCGGCCCTTGCGCTGATACTCGCTAACGAGGGTGCGCTTGCCGTAGCCGTGCTCGGTGGCGGCGAGCACGTACTTCTGCTCGTCGTTCGTGACAATGAGGGAGATGACGGACTGGCCTTCGTCGAGACGCATGCCGATCACCCCGTGGGCCGCACGCCCCATCGGACGGAGGACGCTCTCGGAGAAGCGGGCGCACTTGCCCGCATCGCTGAAGAGCATGATGTCGTCGCCGCCGTCGGAGACGGCCACGCCGACGAGCGTTTCGCCCTCGTCGAGCGTCGTGGCGATGATGCCCTTGAGGCGGGCGTTCCTGAAGGCGGAGAGCGGCGTCTTCTTGATCGTGCCGCGGTTCGTGGCCATCACGATGTAGTGCTCGTTGTCAAAACCCTGAATCGGCAGCATGAAGGAGATCTGCTCGCCCTCTTCGAGCGGAAGCAGGTTGACGATCGGACGTCCGCGGGTGTTGGACTTGCCCTCGGGCAGCTCGAAGACGTCGATAGGATAGACCCTGCCCGCCGTGGAAAAGCACATGATCACGTCGTGCGAGTTGGCGATGAAGAGCTCGGCGACCTCGTCATCCTTCGTCATCTCCTGAACCTTGCGGCCCTTGCCGCCGCGCGTCTGAGCGTCGTAGTCGGCGAGGTCCTGGCTCTTGATGTAGCCGCCGCGCGAGAGCGTGACGACCATGTCGCGGCGCGGAATCAGGTCGCGCTTGTTGAAGTTCGGATCGCCCATGAGGTCGATCGTCGAGCGGCGCTCGTCGCCGTACTCCTCGCGGATGTTCTCGAGCTCCTCGCCGATGATCGCGTTGACGCGTTCGGGACGGGCGAGAATGTCGAGGCAGTCGGCGATGTTGGCCATCATGGCGGCGTAGTCGGCGCGGACCTTGTCCTGCTCGAGGCCGGTCAGGCGACGCAGGCTCATCGCAAGGATGTTGTCGATCTGAACCCTGGTGAGGTAGTAGAGACCGTCCTGCTGGATGCCGCGGACGGGGTCCATGTCCTCGGGATAGTAGCGGTGCATGTCCTCAACGCTGCGGCTGGCAAGCTCTTGGGCCATGGCCGTGGGCCAGCCGCGGCCGTAGAGCTCGTCGGCGGCGTCGGCCGGCGTTTTGGCGTTACGGATGATGCGGATGAACTCGTCAAGGTTCGAGAGCGCAACCGTCTGGCCTTCTAGCAGATGGCCCTGGGCGCGGTACTTGCCGAGGCGGAAGACCGTGCGGCGCGTCACAACTTCGCGGCGGTGCGACAGGAAGTGCACGATCATCTGCTGCAGGTTGAGCAGCGTCGGCTGGCCGTCCACGAGGGCGACCATGTTCATGCCGAAGCTCTCCTGCATCTGCGTCATCTTGAAGAGGTTGTTGAGCACGACCTCGGGCATGGCGCCCTGCTTGAGGTCGATGCAGATGCGGATCTCCTTCGAGGACTCGTCGCGCATTTCGGCGATGCCCTCGATCTTCTTCTCGCGCATGAGCTCGTGCATCTTCTCGTACATGACGCGCTTGTTGACCATGTACGGAATCTCGTCGACGATGATGCGGACGCGGTCGCGGCCGAATTCCTCAAGATGCGTGCGGGCGCGCATGACCACGCGGCCGCGGCCCGTGCGGTAGCCCTGATGGACGTCGGAGATGCCGAAGATGATGCCACCTGTCGGGAAATCGGGAGCGGGCATCAGGCGAATGAGGTCCTCGATCGAGCACTCGGGATTGCGGAGCTGGTGCAGGCAGGCGTCGATCGTCTCGCCGAGATTGTGCGGCGGGATGTTCGTGGCCATGCCCACGGCGATGCCGGAGGAGCCGTTGATGAGAAGCTGAGGCAGACGGGTCGGCAGGACGACGGGCTCCCTTTCGGAGTTGTCGAAGTTCGGAACGAAGTCGACCGTGTCCTCGTTGATGTCGGCGAGCATTTCACCGGCGATCTTCTCAAGGCGCACTTCCGTGTAACGCATGGCGGCGGGGCTGTCGCCGTCGATCGAGCCGAAGTTGCCCTGACCGAAGATGAGCGGATAGCGCAGCGAGAAGGGCTGGGCCATGCGCACGATCGTCATGTAGGCGGCGGAGTCGCCGTGCGGGTGGTACTTGCCGAGCACTTCACCCACAACGCGCGCGGCCTTCTTGGTCGGGTTGTTGTGGGTGTTTTTGATCTCGTTCATGGCATGAAGAACGCGGCGGTGCACCGGCTTCAAGCCGTCGCGCACATCGGGAAGCGCGCGGCCCACGATCACGCTCATGGCGTAGTCGAGATAAGAGCGCTTCATTTCCGATTCAAGCGAAATCGGAAGGAGCTCGTGCGCGACGCTCAGGGCGGATCCCTGAAGCGGGGCGTCGTCTTCCGCATCCTCGGCGGCTTCCGGGCCCTGCACCTGCGGCTCTTCCTTATTGTCTTTTTCGTCCATGCCGTTTATTCCTCTGGGTAAGGCCGGCGCCCCGTCCCTGATCCCGGACGAAGCCTTCCGGCTCTTCTTTCCTTAAGTCTGTCTGACTGATGCGCGCAGGGTCCGGAGACCCGCCGCGACGACCGCTTCGCTGCCCGCCCTCTCGTGCGTGACCGCGTCGGTCCAAACAATCTATTTTACCAGTTATTCGCCGATTCAAACCCGAATACAATTGGCTGAAGTCCCGCACGGCGACAGGTTCCCGACACCGTCCGAAACCCTGTCGGCCCGCGCCGTTTTCGAGTCAAAAATCATGAGGTTGCGCATGACCGCCGACACGCTCGTCGAGGCCCGCTGGGTCATTCCCGTCATTCCCCGAAACACCGTTCTGGAGAATCACACCGTCGTCTTCTCGGGCGGCCGCATCGCAGACATTCTTCCGACCGAGGCCGCCAGAGTCCGCTACGCGGGTCTCGAGGCGAAGACGATGCGCCTGCCCGCAGGCGTCGTCATGCCCGGCCTCATCAACCTTCACACGCACGCGGCCATGAACCTGCTTCGCGGCAGGGGCGCCGACCTTCCCCTCATGGACTGGCTCACCAAGGAGATCTGGCCCGCCGAGGGACGCCTCATGAGTGCGGAATTCGTGCACGACGGCAGCCTGATCGCGGGCGTCGAAATGATCCGCTCGGGCGTCACCTGCTGTTCGGACCTCTACTTCTTCCCCGAAGCCGCCGCTGAAGGCCTTCGCGAGGCGGGGCTGCGCTGCGCGACCGCAGGCATCGTCATCGGCTTCCCGTCCGCCTGGGCCGCGAACGACGACGAGTACATCAGCAAGTGCGAGGCGCTCATCGAGCGTTACAGCGGCGACCCGTTCGTGCGCGTGACCGTCGGGCCGCACGCGCCCTATACGGTGAGCGACGCCTCCCTTGCGCGATGCGCCGCCCTGAGCGAGCGCCACGACCTGCCCGTGCACATCCACGTCAATGAAACCGCAGGCGAGGTGGAGACCTCCCTCAAGGACCACGGCGAGCGCCCCGTCGCCCGCCTTGCCCGCCTCGGACTTCTCAACGAACGCCTCATCTCCGTGCACAGCGTGCACACGAGCAACGAGGACATCCGCATGCTCGCCGAGGCACGCGCATCCGTCTGCCACTGTCCGTCCTCCAACCTCAAACTCGCCTCGGGCTTCGCGCCCGTCGCGAAGATGATGAAGGCGGGCATCAACCTCGGCATCGGCACCGACGGAGCGGCAAGCAACGACAAGCTCGACATGCTCGGCGAGACCCGCCTCGCGGCCATGCTCGCCAAGGCCGTCGCGGGCGCCACCACCTGCGCGAAGGTCTTCGACATGCTCGAGGCCGCGACGCTCGGCGGCGCGCGCGCCCTTCACTGGGACGATGAAATCGGTTCTCTGGAAATCGGAAAATGCGCCGACATGATCGCGGTCGACCTCTCGGGCATCGAATGCGGTCCCGTCACCGACCCAGCCGCCCAGCTTCTTTATTCGGCGGGCCGTGAACACGTGACCCACGTCTGGGTTGCAGGCAGGCTTGCCGCAGGCGAAGGCACGGAGCCGAGAGACGACACTGCTCGCACGCTGCTCGAAAAGTGGGCGCCCCTCATTTGAGTCCCCGCGCGGTCACAGCGGCGACCAGGCGTTTTTTCCCTCCCCGATAAATCGGCTTTAGGTGTAATACGGGATGTCCAGCGGTGGAAATCGTTGCGGAAATCTGACAGAATGAACCTAGATATTTAGCCATTTGACCCCGCAGGACAGCACTGACCTTCGCACGCTTGACGTGTTCGGTGTATCCTGTCCGAGTTAACGGGCAAGACATCTGGGTGATCTGTTTGTAGCCGGCAGTCCTGTTGGTGACAAATCGTCCATCCCGTTTAAGCTTCCTGAACTTTTTGAGGATAACAACAATGAAGACTTCTCTGAAGATTGGCGGCCTTGTGGCCGCTATGATGCTGGCGGTGTCGGGCGCTTCCTTCGCTGCCGACCAGGTCAGCCCTTATGTCCACTCCGCTGACGGTCAGATCGTCAAGAGCGGCTTTGGTCTCTGCTGGCGCACCAACTTCTGGACGCCCGCTCTCGCTGAAGCCTCCGGTGAAGGTTGCCAGTGCGACGCCGATGTTCTCCCTGCCGAAGCCTGCCAGCCGAAGCAGGCCGCCGCTCCGGTTGCTCCCGCTGCCGAAAAGGTGACCTTCTCCGCCGACATGCTCTTCAACTTCGACAAGTCCACCCTCAAGGATGAAGGCAAGGCCGTTCTCGACGACCTCGTCTCCCGTCTCGCCGGCGTGAACGTTGAAGTCATCCTCTCCACCGGCTATGCCGACCGTCTCGGCAAGGACGCCTACAACGAAAAGCTCTCCGCTGCTCGTGCTGAATCCGTCAAGACCTACCTCGTCTCCAAGGGCGTGGACGCCAACCTGATCCAGACCGAAGGCCGCGGTGAGGCCGATCCGGTTGTTGACTGCCCGAACCCCTCCGCCAAGGGCCAGGTCAAGAACTTCCGCGAACTCGTTCAGTGCCTCGCTCCGAACCGCCGCGCCGTGGTTGAAGTCGTCGGTACGCGTCAGTAATTCCTGACTGAAGTTCCGTGAGGGCGCGCTCAAGCGCCCTCGGCAAGCCCTCGAATGCCAGACGTTCGAGGGCTTTCTTTATTCCTCCTCTCAGGACAGCACGACCATGACCATCAGGCTTTTTCTCTTCGACCTTGACGGCACCCTCGTCGACACCGCACCCGACCTTGCGCTCGCCGTCAACATGGTGAGGACCGCCAGGGGCATCGCCCCGCTTCCCGAAGAGGAGCTCCGTCCCTACGCGAGCAGGGGCGCCCCCGGCCTTCTCGGCAAGGCCATGGGCATCGGCAGGGACGATCCCGCCTTCCTCGCCCTCAGGACCGAATTCCTCGACAACTACGCCGCCCACATGACGGACCGCTCCCGTCCCTTCGAGGGCGTCCCCGTCATGCTCGAGGCTCTCCGGGCCGCAGGCATCCGGACGGGCGTCGTCACCAATAAGGTCGAGCACCTTGCACTCAGGCTCACGGACAACCTCGGACTCGACGGACAGCTTGACGTCGTGCTCGGCAGCGACTCCGAAGGCTGCGCGATGAAGCCTGCGCCCGACTCCCTGCTGACGGCCGCCCGACTCACGGGCGTTCACGTCACGGACATCCTCTACGCAGGCGACGACCCGAGAGACGTGGCAGCGGCGCATGCGGCGGGCATGCCCTGCGCGGCCTGCACCTGGGGCTATGCAGTCACGCCGCCCGAAAGCTGGGGTGCGGATCTTGTTGCACATTCGCCCGCCGAACTCGCGACATGGGCCGTGCAGCTCAACGCTCATGCGTTATAATGGTCATCCTTCATACAGGGGGGCGCCTTGGCTTCGACGGGGACGCGGACGCTGTATGGGGCATGTCGAGGTGCAGTCACCTCGTAAATCCGCTGCAAACAATTAAACGCCAACAACAAGCGTTTCGCTCTCGCTGCTTAATGCGAGATGCTGCACCGGTTTGTCTCTGGGCCGGGTCGAGCAATCGACAGCAGTATCATTTGACAGAGTCTAGGATGTGCGGGCGTCACCGACGCGCTTCCGAAATCAAGGTGACTGGCTGGATGCCGGCCCGCCGCTCGGCAGGGCATCCGGTGAGATTCAAATCATGCGGCTAAGCATGTAGACCCAACAGAAAAAGGTTTCCGGACGCGGGTTCAACTCCCGCCGCCTCCACCATATTCAGGGCCTGAGATTGTTCTGCACGATCTCAGGCCCTTCTGCTTTCAGGCACCCCGCTCCGCCGTCCCTTCCTGCGCATCACACCCCGCCCTTTCGCTTCCCTACGTCGTGCACGGCGCCCCGCGGAAACAAAATGTCGAAATATCGCAAAACCCGCTGAACTTCCTCGGGCAGAAGCGTTGGCGGTGTTTTCACCCCCATCGTGCCAATCGGAGCCTCTGAACTGGCACCTATAATGTACAGAACAGGGGAACCTAGTCAGGGAGGGCAGGACATGGCCAGCATTTTCAAGATCACGGCAGGCGCGGCCGTCGTCGCCACGGCGCTTTACGCAGCCGCCGGCTATCTCGCGGTGCCCACGCTCGTCAAGTCGACGCTCGCCGACACGCTCGGCAAGCAGCTCGGACGCAGCGTGACCGTCACAAATGTCGCCTTCAATCCGTGGACCTGGGAGTTCACGCTCGAGGGGCTCACGGTTGCAGGCAAGAACAACAACCCTCCGCTTCTCTCGCTCGACCGCTTCTACGTGAATGCGTCGGCCCAGACGCTCGTCGAGCTTGCGCCCGTCATTGACGAAGTGACCGTCGACGGGCTCAACGCCGTCGTCGCACTCGATGACGAGGACATGCGCAGGCTCATGAACGGCCACGGTTCGGCCGAAGGCGGATCGTCGGAAAAGGCCTCCTCGGAAAGCAGCAGCCTTCCCTCCTTCGCGGTCTACAACATCAGCGTCAAAAACTCCTCCCTTCAGGTCCTCGACCGCGCACGCGCCATCGACCAGTCGGTCACCGACTTCAACCTCGAGCTTCCGTTCGTGAGCACGCTCGCCAACTCCAAGAGCAGCCTCGTCACGCCCAAGCTCTCCATGAAGCTCAACGGCACGCCGATCTTCGCCACGGGCTCCACGCAGCCCTTCGGCACCACGCTCTCGGCGCGCCTCAACATGAAGATCTCGAATCTGGACCTCGCCCCCGTCTTCAAGCTCGTGCCCGCGCTCAATACGCCGAGCCTCATGCTTGAAAACGGCCGTCTCTCGACCGAGGTCAACGTCGTCTTCCGCAATGCTACGAGCGGCAAGCCCGGCAAGATGCTCGTCTCGGGCACCGTGAACGTCAACGACCTCACCGCCGTCCAGCAGGTCAGCAACCGCGTCCAGCCGCTCGCCTCCTTCAAGAAGGCGAGCCTGCAGCTCACCGAGTTGGACCTTCTCGAACATCAGGCCTCCGTCGGCAGCATCGTCATTCAGGATCCGAAGGTCCACTTCGTCAACACGCCCTCCGGCCTCAACGTCTCCCAGACCGCCCAAGGCTTCTCGTCGGGCGCCGCTGCTGACTCGGGCAAGGATTCCGGCAGCAACTCCGGCTGGCACTGGCGCGTGGACTCCGTGCAGATCCGCAACGGCAACGCCACCTGGAACGACTCGACCGTCAGGCCCGCCGCCAAAATCAACGTCACGGCCCTCAACGCCACGGTCACGGGCCTGACGAACGCAGCGAACGCCAAGCCCGCGAAGGCCGAAGCGGGCGCAAAGGTTTTCGGCGGCATGCTCTCGCTTGCGGCGGACGTCACGCCTGCACCGCTCGTGGTCAACGCCACCCTCAAGGCCAGCGGCCTGCAGGCCGCACAGCTCGCCTCCTACATCAGGAACGCAACGGGCTTCGATGCCTCGGGCGCCGTTAGCCTCAACGTCAAGGCAGCCGTCAAGGGCTCCGCCGTCACGGGCAGCGGCACCGCCTCCCTTACCAACCTTCAGGTGAAACAGGGCAAGTCGACGCTCGTCTCCGCCAGAACCGCCTCCGTCAAGCTCGGCAGCCTTGACGCGGCGAAGCAGTCCGTCAACGTCGACAGCATCCTGCTCGACACGGCCGTCGTCAACGCCGTCATGACCTCCGCCGGCCTCAATCTCATGCCCTCCAAGGCAGGCGCAGCCAAGAAGGCGGCCCAGAAGGACGCCGATGCGAAGACCACCGAAAAGGCGGGCAAGCCCTGGCAGTGGAAGGTCGCTTCGGCCGACGTGAAGAACTCCAGATTCAACTTCCGCGACACGAGCGTCAAGCCCAACGCCGCCATCACGGTCTCCGACATCAACGCCTCGGTGAAGAACCTCTCCTCGGCCGAAGGCGCTGCCGCCACCGTGAAGATGTCCGCAGGCACTGCGGGCGGCACCCTTGCGGCAGACGGCACCGTGACGCTCTCGCCCATGACCGCCGACGTCTCGACGACGCTGTCGGGCATCAACATGAAGTCGCTCTCCTCCGTCATGACGGCCTACGCCGGCATCGGCGCGCAAAGCGGCACGCTCGAGAGCAAGGGCAGGTTCGGCCTTGCGTCCGAAAAGGACAAGCAGGTTGCGAGCTGGGCGGGCGACATCAGCATGGCGAAGTTCAACATGCTCAACGCCAAGGGCCGCAGCCTCATGACATGGAACAACGCCGCCCTCACGGGCCTTGCAGTCAAGACGACCGACCCGGTCACGCTTTGCGTCAAGAAGGCCGAAATCGACCAACCCGGCACCAGGGAGACGAAGGCCATACGCGAGCTTTCTGGCCTCGCCAGCCTGTTGACGGGCAAGGACAAGTACGCCAAGAAGACCGAGAAGTACCTCGGCGGCAGCATCGTCCTCAACGGCGTGCGCTATGAAAACGGCAGGTTCTCCGCCGAAGGCATTGACGGAAACGCCGTCGCCACGGCGCTCCTCACCAAGCTTTCAGGCGCCATGAGCACGAAGCTCCAGTGATCGCCGCCCAATCGGATAGGGGTGAGGACTTTTGATCCTCAGCCCCTTCCACACCACCCACCGT
>OJRY01000447.1_pt1 | contig 40477 bp, 37 predicted proteins | sample 1599311 | NCBI WGS metagenome assembly OJRY01 (sample SAMN04168657, study PRJEB22393) | human gut metagenome | biome: human gut microbiome; feature: stool | host: Homo sapiens | collected 2014-03-20 | reverse complement strand
CGACCCCCGCCACCCCTACACCTGGGCGCTGCTGTCCAGTATGCCCCAGATGGGCGTGAAGGGCGAAGACCTGTTCAACATCCAGGGTACGCCCCCGAACCTCTTCACGGAAATTCACGGCGACGCTTTCGCGCCACGCAACCCGCTGGCGCTGAAGATCGACTTCGTCAAGCGTCCCCCTTATTTTGATGTCAGCACGACCCATCGGGCCAAGACCTGGCTTCTCGACCCCCGCGCACCCAAGATAGAACCGCCCGCCGCTGTGCGGATGCTGCAAGAGGAGGGCAAATAACATGGCAGACGAACGCGAAGTTCTGGTCGAGGTAAAAAACCTCGAAGTGACCTACGGCTCCGGCCGCAAGGCTTACAAGGCCGTCAAGAACGCAAACTTCACCATCTATAAGGGCGAGACCTTCGGTCTGGTGGGCGAGTCCGGTTCGGGCAAGACCACCATCGGCCGGGCCATCATGCGCATCCTGCCCACCTCGGGCGGCGAGGTGTTCTATAAGGGCCAGAAGATAAACGGCAAGATCTCCCACGCGCTGGACAAGCAGGTCATCAAGGAAATTCAGATGATATTCCAGGACCCCCAGTCCTCCCTGAACGAGCGCGCCAAGGTGGGCTACATCGTAGGCGAGGGTCTGATGAACGTCCGGCTCGACCTCTCCGCCGCCGAGCGGGACGAAAAAGTCCGTCAGGCGCTGCTGGATGTGGGCCTGCTGCCCGAGTTTGCGTCCCGCTTCCCCCACGAGTTCTCGGGCGGCCAGCGCCAGCGCATCGGCATCGCCCGGGCCCTCATCGTGGAGCCGGAATTCATCATCGCCGACGAGCCCATCTCGGCACTGGATATGTCCATCCGCGCCCAGGTCCTGAACCTTCTGCGCCATATGCAGAAAGAGCGCGGCATCACCTACCTCTTCATCGCCCATGACCTCTCCGTCATGCGCTACATCTCCGACCGCATCGCCGTCATCCACAAGGGCGACATCGTGGAGCTGGCCGATGCCGAAGAGCTGGTGACCCACGCCATCCATCCCTATACCCGCAGCCTGCTGTCGGCCATCCCCATGCCCAGCCCCCGCCGCGAGCGGCAGAAAAAGCTGCTGGTCTATGACCCCTCCATGCACGACTACTCTACGGAGGCTCCCCAGTGGCGGGAGCTTCGGCCCCGTCACTGGGTGCTCTGCAGCGCCTCCGAGGCCGAAGACTGGTGCCGGGAATCGTAAACTTTTTCTTGCGTTTTTCTCATTGTTGCCTCTCTGTTTATTGACTTTTGTTCTCTGCTCTACTACAATAACAGGAGTGGCTTTGTAACAAAACGAAACAAAACATTGGCCCCCGCGCGGGTCTACAAACATAAAGGAATGAGAAATTGATGACGACGCAGAATCCTGTTTACGCATCCCAGGCCAAGCCCTGGCTCAAGTATTACGACCAGAAATTCATCGATCAGACCCTGCCTGCCCTCTCGGCCTTTGAGTATGTCTGCCAGCGGAGCAAGAACCACCTGAACGACACGGCTCTGGAATACTACGGCCGCAAGTTCACCTACGCCGACCTCATCGTCAACGTAAAAAAGACCGCCGCCGCCCTGCGGGGCGCCGGGGTGAAAAAGGGCGACATCATCACGGTGGTCAGCATCATGACCCCGGAGATCATCGCCCTGTTCTACGCCGCCGACATGATGGGAGCCACCCTGAATCTGGTGGACCCCCGCTACAGCGTCGAGGGCATCCGTGAGTATATCGAAGAGGTGGATTCCCACCTTCTCGTCTGCCTGAACGTCGTGTACGAGCGCTGCCGTCAGGCCGCAAAGCGCACCAATGTGGAAAAGGTCATCGTCCTCTCTCCGGCCGACTCTCTGCCCCCGGTGATGGCCGTAGGTTACAAGCTGACCACCCCCGACAAGAACAAATATGCTTCCAACGTCATCCGCTGGAAGCAGTTCATCAAGGGCGGCGAGGGCCAGAGCACCGCTGCGGAGCCCTATGACCCAGACCATGCCTGCGTGGTGGTACACACCGGCGGCACCACCGGCTCCCCCAAGGGGGTCATGCTGACGGACGACTGCTTCAACGGCATCGCCCTGCAGTTCCAGGCTTACCCCAAGCTGTTCCACCGGGGGCAGAAGCTGATGAACGTGATGCCCCCCTTTATCGCCTACGGCTTTGCCTGCGGCATCCATCTGCCCCTGGTGCTGGGCTTCACGGTCATCATCATCCCCAACCTGGACCCGGCCAAGCTGGGCAGTCTGGTGCTGAAGCACAAGCCCGAGCATATGTTCGGCGTGCCCACCCACTACCAGCAGCTTGCCTCTGACCCCAAGCTGCGGGACAAGGACCTTTCTTTCATCATCAACTACGCCGCCGGCGGCGACTCCCTCTCCCGGGGGGCCGAGCAGACCGTCAACGATTTTCTGGCTGCCCACGGGGCCCGGTACCCCATTGCCAAGGGCTACGGCATGACGGAAGTGTCCTCGGCAGCCACGGTGGCCGCCGGGCTGGACAACAAGCCCGGCAGTGTGGGCATCCCCATGGTGAACACCGTGGTGGCGGCCTTTGAGCCGGGCACCGATCAGGAGCTGCCCATCGGCCAGCGGGGCGAGCTGTGCATCTCCGGCCCCTGCCTGATGAAGGGCTACTACAATAAGGCTGACGAGACGGCCATGATCCTTCGCCGCCACCCGGATGGCCGCATCTGGGTCCACACCGGCGACATGGGCTATCTGGACGAGGACGGCTTTGTGTTCCTGGATTCCCGGATCAAGCGGATGATCATCCGCCACGACGGCTTCAAGGTGTTCCCCTCCATGATCGAGAACGTCGTCAGCCGCCACCCCGCTGTGCATCAGTGCTCTGTGGTGGGCTGCGCAGACAAAGACCACACCCAGGGCCGTCTGCCCTTCGTCTACATCGTGCTCAAGGCCGACACCACCGCCAAGAAAAAGCAGGTGATCCGGGAGCTGGAGCGGATGTGCGCCGAGGAGCTGCCCGAATACGTCCAGCCCGTGGCCTACAAGTTTATTTCCAGTATGCCCATGACCCCTGTGGGCAAGGTCGATTACCGTCAGCTCGAAGCTGACATCTCCCCCCGCGACTATTGATTTTCATGAAAGGACTCTTCTGCCATGAACAAGCGTTTTGCAAGTCTGGCGGTCTCTGCCCTGCTGCTCGTCTCCCTGCTCAGCGTCCCCGCGCTGGCCGAGGGGACTGAGGCCGCTGCGGACGCCGCCGGCGATGATCATGTCATCGTCACCCTGAACCCGGAGGCTGCCCTGCAGCCCGAGACTCCGGCGGAAGCCGCGGCTTCTGCCACCGAGACGGCTCAGGCCGACCCGGTCCCTTCTGCGTACGACGCAGCCTCAGCAGCGACCGCTGCTAAAGCCGAGGTCAAGGCCGATGACACCAAAAAGGAAGATAAGGACGAGCAGCTCACCTACGTCGCACTGGGTGACAGCATCGTGTCCGGCGTCGGCCTGGCCGATGTCCAGTACAGTGCGCGCTCCGGCTACAGCGTCGATATGGCTCCCAACTTCCATGGCTACTCTCCCGACTGCTATGTCGGCAAGGTGGCTGCAGCTCTCGGCCTCGACCGTGACCACGCCATCAACCTCGGCCTGCCGGCCCTGACGGCTCCCGACCTCGCGGACATGATCCGGTACGGCAAGATGCCCCAGATGAACATGGCGTCCGGCTGCGAGTACAACTACCCTGAGTTCCAGGACTACATCCGCAAGGCCGACGTCGTCTCCGTCCAGATCGGCTCCAACGACGCCTTCGTTCCCTGCATCGTGGCTCTGGGCAACGCCACCAACTGGAAGAGCGAGAAGCTGGCCGCTACCATTCTGGCCGGCGACCTGCGCAATGAAGGTTCCGGCTCCACCATGTCCACCATCTACCGCAGCATCAAGGCGATGGACCTGACCAAGGCCGAGAGGGACGCCACCTGGAATCTGCTCTTCTCCGGCATGAGCAAGATCTGCGACGAGACTTACCCCAAGACCACCGCAGCCCTCATCTCCATCGTGCAGGAGATCCGCAATCTGAACCCGGATGCCCAGATCATCCTCGTGGGCTACACCAACCCTGTGCCGCTCATCCCCTGCTGGCGCAGCTACTTCAACAAGCTGAACAAGTTTGAGAAGCAGATCGCCAAGACTTATAACTTGACCTATGTGGCCATCCCCAACACCGAGACCACCATCGACGTGCATCCCACCATCAAGGGCCACCAGTACATCGCCAACAAGCTCGTGAACGCCATCGAGAACCCGTAATCAACAAATACAGCAAAGCCCCCGTTTCCAGCTGGAAGCGGGGGCTTTTTCCTACGATACGTTATGCGGCCAGAGCCTTTTTGATGTTTTCAAAGACGGTGTCGCTGTCCTCACAGCAGACCATGACCACCTCGCCGGTGGGGACTGTCGCCACGCGGGCGGCAGAAGCGATCTGGTACTGGTCTTCGAGGTAATGCTCCATGGACTTCTGCTGGCTCTGGACATAGGCATCCATCGCATCCACCACGTCCTGCGTCTTGCCCTCGGCGGGCTTGACGATGGCCACGCCGTAGACTCTGACCATCATGCCGGACACCGAGGCGGCGAAGTCGTCGTACATATCGTCCTCGAGGCCCAGCAGAGGCATCATCATGTTGGCCACCTCGTCGGAGAGCTGGTCGGCCTCATACTCGGCGCTGTAGCCGTACTGGGCCGTGAACTTGCCGTCCTCGCCTTTGGTGAATATCATCTCATACTTGTTGTCCTCGTCGCTGCGGGCGTCGTGGATGATCTGGGTGTAATCTTTCTTCGCGGCAGAAGACGCGCTGCCGGAGCTGCCCGACGCGCCGCAGCCCACCAGAGCCAGCAGCATGACGCCGGCCATCAGACAAGCAATGATACGTTTCATATTCAATTTATCCTTTCATTCGCAGGGTGAGGTTTTCGGTGTGCAGTGATAGTATTTGATGTTTTATCCCTGCTATTCGGTAAACGACCCACGGCGGGCGAAAATTGCACCCACAAGTGTAACAGTTCTATGAACGCTTACAGCATCATGGCCTCAAGGTCACCGTGATTGACGGGAGTCGAGAGGATGATCTGGGTGCTGGTGGTACCCAGCTTCTGGAACTGTAAGATAAGGTGTTCCAGCTGGGGCATACTGCCGCAGCTCACCTTGATGAGGAAGGTGTAAGCGCCCGTGACGTGGTAGCACTGCAGCACCTCTTTGCTGTTCTTCATCAGCTCCACCAGCTCGTCCCGCTGGGACGGGGCCACCGAGAGGCTGATGAGAGCATCCACATAGACCCGGTCAGACGGGCGGTTGAGCATCACGGTATAGCCGCTGATGATGCCGTCCGTTTCCAGCTTGTGGATGCGGCTGGAGACAGCGGGACTGGTCAGCGCCACCTTTTCGGCGATCTCCTTCACCGGCATACGGGCGTTCTTTGCGAGGAGGGCGAGAATCTTGCGGTCCAAATCGTCCATAGGAAAAGTACTCCTTTTGAAATATGTTACATTACATAAAATTTTTTGAAAGTAAAGTTTTATTGTTGTAGCAATAGTACAAACTGTGCAAAAATCAGTTTTCGTTTTGCCGTCTTTAATTATATAAAGTTTTGGTCAAAAAGTAAAGTGCTAAATTAAAGCGAAACCAATTTTTTGCATTTGACAAGAAAACAAATTCGGGTATAATACATACTGCAAGGTAGCGTCACTGAAGTTCTGATGTACCGCCGGGGATCCCGGTGTTCGGGTACGATATGCTGCCGACTGATCACGCGATTCACCACTTTATATACTTTCCCACCCCTCTATACACAAAAACCCGCTGCCAGGCGGGTTTTTGTGTTTTATACAGGTTTTTATGGCTCTGCCAAGGCTCTCCCTTAAGGAGAGCCTTTTTAACAGTATCTTACACGCCAAAGGCCCCCATCCGGTATCTGCCGGATGGGGGCCTTTGGCTGTTTTATACTTGAAAAGGAGGAGGATCGCCTGATCATTCTTCGGTGCGGGTCTTCTTGAGCAGGCTCAGGATGACCGCACCCACGACGCTGCCGACCGCCAGAGCCACACAGTACATCACGGCATGGTCAACGACCGGGAAGACGAAGATGCCGCCGTGAGGGGCGCGGAGAGCGCAGCCGAAGGTCATGGACAGCGCACCGGAGAGGGCTGCGCCGATGACGCAGCTGGGCAGGACGCGCAGCGGGTCAGCCGCTGCGTAAGGGATCGCGCCCTCGGTGACGAAGCAGAGGCCCATGATGTAGTTGACGATGCCGTTGCGGCGCTCGTCGGGAGTCCACTTCTTGGGGCAGAAGGTGGTGGAGAGGGCGATGGCGATGGGAGGCACCATGCCGCCCACCATGACAGCGGCCATGACCTCATAGTTGCCGGAGGCGAGGGCTGCGGTGCCGAAGACGTAAGCCGCCTTGTTGAAGGGGCCGCCCATGTCGATGCTCATCATACCGGCCACGATAGCGCCCAGCAGGACCTTGGAGGTACCGCCCATGGCGTTCAGCCAGTTGGTCATGGCGGTGTTGATCATACCCATGATGGGGTTGATACCGCACATGACCACGCCCACGATGAGGATGCCGCCCAGCGGGTAGATGAGCATGGGACGGATGCCGTTCAGGCTGGCGGGGAGCTTTTCGGTGATCTTCTTGAGGAACTCCACCACATAACCGGCCACGAAACCAGCCAGCAGAGCGGCCAGGAAGCCGCCGGAGATGCCGGTAGTCTCACCGGCTGCGATACCGGCAAAGTTGGTGCCGTTCATGGCCAGCACGCCGCCTGCGAAGCCGACAGCCAGACCCGGACGGTCTGCGATGGACATGGCGATGAAGCCCGCCAGGATGGGGAGCATATAGCTGAAGGCCGCAGAGCCCACCGTCTTGAAGAAGGCGGCCAGCGGGGTGTTCATGCCAAAGTTGGAGGGGTCGATGCTGTAATCGTCCAGCAGGAAGGCCAGCGCTATCATGATGCCGCCGCCCACCACGAAGGGCAGCATGTGGGAGACGCCGTTCATCAGGTTCTTGTAGAGGCTGCGGCCAAAGCTGTCGGAGGCAGAAGCGTCCTCCGCGGCCTGTGCGCCGCCCTTAGCGTGGAACTCCGGCACCTCGCCGGAGGTTATCTTATGGATGAGCTCTTCGGGCTTGTGGATGCCGTCGTCCACGCGGGTGAAGAGGACCGGCTTGCCGTCGAAGCGGGCCGTCTCGATCTTCTTCTCCGCTGCCACGATGATGCCGTCGCAGTTGGCGATCTCGTCTTTCGTCAGGATGTTCTTTGCGCCGTCGGAGCCGTTGGTCTCGACTTTGATGGTCACGCCCATCTTGGCACCGGCCTTGTTCAGGGCTTCAGCGGCCATGTAGGTGTGGGCGATGCCGTTGACACAGGCGGTGACGGCCAGCACACGGTAGCCCGCCTGCTCGATCTCCTGGTCGGTGAAACTCTCGTCGCCGAACTGGGCTTCTTCCTGCGCGTCGATGGCGGCGAGGAACTCTTCCGGGGTCTTGGCGGTGCGCAGCTTCTCCACGAAGTCCTCGTTCATGAGCATCTGCATCATACGGGCCAGCATATCCACGTGGAGGCTGCCGTTCTTGGGGGCTGCGATGGCAAACAGCAGGTCGGTCTTGCCGTCGTCCTCGGCATTGTACTGCACCGGGGTCTTGAGGCGGAGGGCCGCCAGACTGGGCCGGGTCACGCAGTCGCACTTGGCATGGGGGACGGTGATGCCGTTATCCACATAGGTCGAGCCCTCGTCCTCGCGCTCATACAGGCCCTTTTTGTAGGCTTCCTTGTCTCTGATGTTGCCGTGGGTCGCCTGCAGCTCCACCAGACGGTCGATGATCTGGCTGCGGTCCTGCTGGGCTTCGTCCAGCGCGATGGACTGTGCCGTGAACAATTCCGTGATTCGCATAGTGTGTCTCCTCTCCTTGTTTCCTTCTATCGCTCAAATCGTCGCCAGCAGGGCGTCGATCTTTTCCTTCTTTGCCAGCCCGAGGCTGAACGCAGTGGCACTGCCGCAGGCGGTACCCAGACGCAGGGCTTCCAGATAGCTGCCGCTGCTCAGGTAGCCTGCCACGAAACCGGCCACCATGCTGTCGCCTGCGCCCACGCTGTTGACCACCTTGCCCTTGGGCGTACCGATGCGGTGGACCTCGCCCTTCTCGTCCAGCAGGAGCGCACCGTCACCGGCCATGCTCACCAGTACGTTCCGGGCGCCCTTTTCCTGCAGGGTGCGGGCGGCGGCGGTGATGTCGGCGTCGGTGGTGAGGGTGCGGCCCACGATCTCACCCAGCTCATGATTGTTGGGCTTGATGAGGAAGGGGTGATACTGCAGCACATTCACCAGCAGGTCGCGGGTGGCGTCCACCACCGTATGCACGCCGTGGCCTTCCAGACGGGCCAGCAGACGCTCGTAGGTAGTCTGGGGCAGGCTGGACGGGATGCTCCCCGCCAGAATGAGGATGTCGCCCTCGGCCAGCTTATCGAGCTGTGCTTCCAGCTGCTCCATGGCGCTCTCGGGGATGTCCGGGCCTGCGCCGTTCAGCTCAGTCTCCTGCCCCGCCTTTATCTTGACGTTGATGCGGGTCATGCCCTGCTCCAGGTGGATAAAGTCGGTGGTGATGCCCTGCGCGGCCAGACCCCGCTCGAGCCATGCACCCGTCTCACCAGCCACAAAGCCCAGCGCCGTGTTCCGGCAGCCCAGCTCGGCCAGCACACCGGACACGTTGATGCCCTTGCCGCCCAGCACGCAGTCCTCGCCTTTGGCGCGGTTCACCTCGCCCACTTCCAGCGGTGTGTCCAGCCGCACGACGTAGTCGATGGCCGGGTTGAATGTCACGGTATAGATCATTCTGCTGCCTCCTTTACCAGAGTGAATTGTCTGTATTTCGGATTCGGACAATGATTCGTCAGGATCGCGCCGCCGGACAGCTCGGCGATGACCGCCGGGTAGATGCGGGCGAACTTCGAGTCATCCACGAGGAACCAGGCTTCTCTCGCCCGGCGCACGACCGCGGCCTTGACAGCCGCTTCCTCGGGGTCGGGGGTCGTGAATCCTGCGTCCAGCGCCACGCCGTTTGCCCCCAGGAACGCTTTCGTGAAGTTATACTGCTGCAGGCTGTGGAGGGCCGCAGCGCCGATGATGGCCTCCGTCTCGGGCCGCAGCAGACCGCCCACCAGAAAGACCTTGCAGCCCTTCTGGGCCAGCAGACGGGCGTGAGCGACGCCGTTGGTGACGTACCGGGCGTCCAGCGCCGGGCCGCTCAGCTCCCGGGCCAGCGCCAGCGTGGTGCTTCCGGCGTCCAGAAAGACAAAATCCTCTGCGGTGATAAGGGCCGCCGCCGCCTTTGCGATGCACTTTTTCTGGACGACGGCCAGCGTTTCCTTCGTGGCCATCGTCGGCTCGTCGGCGAGGAACTGGCTGTCCGGCAGGGTCGCGCCGCCGTGTACCTTGTTCACCTTGCCCATCCTGTCCAGCTCGTTCAAATCGCGGCGGATGGTGGACTCGCTGGCGTCCAGCGCCTCGCAGAGCTCCTGCACCGTCGCGGTGCGCTGCTGGCTCAGCAGCTTCATGATGCGGGAAAGCCGCTCCTCTGCCAACATCTTCATCCCTCCTGTTGCACGTTTTTGCTTGTGTTTGAATCGTTTTGGCTGTTTCTGTCTGTATTATAGCAAACATTCCGTCAAAATCAATCACTTTCCGTCAGTTTATCTGCCAAAATATTTCCGTCAAAATCATGCATTCTGCACAAGAAGTGGGATACAACCCGCAAAAGAGCGCAAAAAATCCGCCCCGGAGCGGTCAGCTTCGGGGCGGATGACGGTTTTGTGGGTTGATTTGACCGTTTTTGACAGTTTTGTCGGAAATGATTTTCCCTTCCGGGTCGGATGCGATTTAGGCGTCCGAACGGGCGTAGGCGTTCTTCATGCCGCTGCTCAGCTCAAAGAGGACCTTATCCAGCGTATCGGAAGCCCGCTTCTTCAGCTCGGCAGCGATGGCGGTGTTGGCCTCCTCCCGCAGGGCGGCGCGCTGGCTTTCCTCGGCCGAAGCGATGTTCTTATCGTACTGGTTCAGCAGAGCGCGGCTGGCGGAGAGGACGCCCTCCTCGTACCGCTCCACATGGATGAGGCTCTTGGCATAGGATGCATCGGCCATGGCAGCGATCATCCGGCTCACCCAGTAGAAGCTGTCGGTGGAGACTTCACCGGTGGTGCAGGCCAGATAGGCCGGGGTGCGCTCGACGTTGGCGTAGAACGGCACCATGGTATTGAAGGCATTGGAGGCGTAGGCGATCCACTCCACAGCGCGGATGTCTTCCGGCACATCAGGCCGCATCTGGATGAGGGCCATGAAGTCGTTGCGGTTGATGCCGATGGAGCGGTAAGCTCCCTTCATGCTCTTGTCGCCGTAGCTGGCGTAGGGGTCGAAGGGAGTCCCCTGATAGTGGGAGGACAGCACATACTTCACATCCTCCGGGGTCAGCTTCCGCTCCGGCACCATGCACCAGGGCAGGTCGTCCGAGCGGGGGCCGTAGTCGGCGGCAGGGCCGTCCCAGACCCAGGTGTTGGGGTTGAGGTGGCGGAGCATGAACCATGCGCGGGGGGTGTTGTAAACGTGGTCGGCGTCGTCGTGGCTGCCGAAGGCGTCACGCGGGTTCAGACGGCCATCCAGCGAGAGGTCGAGGTGATTGTCCCGGATGAATTCCCGCAGGTCGGCAGAGCAGAGATGATTCTCCTGTGCGCCGAAAGCGTCGTCGAGGTCGAAGGCGTCGATGCCCAGCTGGTTCGGCATGACCACATAGGAGTCATCCGGCACACGGCGGGCCATCCAGTGGTGGCCTCCGATGGTCTCCAGCCACCAGATCTCGTCCACATCCTGGAAAGCGATGCCGTTCATCTCATAGGTGCCGTACTCTTCCAGCAGCCTGCCCAGACGGAGCACGCCCTCGCGGGCAGAGTGGATGTAGGGCAGGACGAGGTAAACAATATCCTCCTCGCCGATGCCGCCGGGGACCTCCGGCTGGCCGTCCCTGGCGGGCTGGTAGACCACCAGCGGGTCTGCGCCCAGAACGCGGGGGTTGGAGGTGATCGTCTCGGTGGCGGTCATGCCGACGTTGGCGGCGTTGACGCCCGAAGCAGCCCAGATGCCCTTGCCCTCCACGGCGTTGGGCATGGCGGTCATCCGCAGAGCATTGCCCGGCAGGGGAACTTCTGCATGAGAGATGACCGACTTGTAAACAGCCGGGTGCTCCTCCGGCTGAACGACGACGAACTTTTTCGCGGTGAAGTGGCCGGAGCCGGAATCGTCGTTCCGGGCGATCATGGTAGAGCCGTCATACGAGGCTTTTTTGCCGACAAGGATGGTAGTACAAGCCATAGCTGTTATCCTCCAAAATTTTACATCTTGTATGTATAGTGCTCATTTATACGGTTTCGCAGACGTGTTTGTTCTGCAAAACCCATTGTATCGCGTTTGGCCGCCGGGCGCAAGCCCTTACATTTCACCAATGTAGGCAAAGCGCGGCTGACGCTTGCCGTCCCGCTCCACCTCTTCGGCCCACATAGCCGCCGGGCGCACCCAGAGCCCGCCCTCGCCGTACAGGGGACGGTAGACCACCATCTCCTCTTCGGTCTCGCTGTGGCGGGCCATCCCGATGACCTGATATTCGTTGCCCTTGAAGTGCCGGTAGCGGCCCGGCTTGATGTCGTATTGGAACTGGTACATAAAAACTCCTTCCAAAAAGCCCGGCCGCAGACTGGTCTGCGCCGGACTTTTCCACTTGCTTCACCCCTGCGGGTGGAAATATTCGTAAATGGTCTGGGCCATCTGCCGCCCGACGCCGGGGGTGTTCTCCAACTGGTCGGGGGTGGCCTCTTTGACGGCACCCACGCTCTTGAACTGTGCCATCAGGGCCTTGGCCGTCTTGGGGCCGACGCCCGGCACCTCGGTGAGGGTGGACGAATAGCTCTTCTGCTTCATCTGCTGCTTGCGGTAGGCGTTGGCGAAGCGGTGCGTCTCGTCCTGAATGGCGGTGACGAAGGTGAACGTCCCGCGGTTCATGTTGATGGCGATCTCCCGGCCCTCGCTGTCCACGATGGCGCGGGTGCGGTGGTGGTCGTCCTTCACCATGCCGTAGAGGGGTACATCGGCCAGTGCCGTCCCGGCCAGTGCGGCCTTCGCGGCGCTCACCTGTCCCCTGCCGCCGTCCATCAGGAGCAGGTCAGGCTTCTGGCCGAAGTAGTTGCTGCTCGGCTCGCCGTTTGCGGCCATTTCGGAATACTTTTCGTATTCAGCCGCACGGCGGGAGACGGTCTCCGCCAGCGAGGCGTAGTCATCGGTGCCGGCGACTGTCTTCATCTTGAACTTCCGGTAGCCCGCCTTGTAGGGCTTGCCGTCCCGGAACGTCACCATGCCGCAGACGCTGGTGCCGTCGCCCCAGTTGGAAATATCATAGCTCTCGATGGTGCGGGGGGGCTTGGGCAGGCCCAGCACCTGCGCCAGCTCATCCAGAAGCTTTTCCTCCCGGGCATAGCGGCCGCTCTCGCGGGCCAGCCGCTCGACGGCGTTGGTGTGGGCCATCTCGACGAGGTGCGCCTTATCGCCCCGCTGAGGGACATAGAGCTGCACCTCGCTGCCCCGCTTCTCGTTGAGTGCCTGCTGCAAAGCGTCCACATCCGGCGGCAGCTCGTCCACGGCGATGACCTTCGGTATCTGCTCATCGTCGAGGTAGTACCGGGGCAGAAATTCCTCCCGCACTGCCGCGATGTCGGCGGTATCGTGGAACAGAAACTCCCGCTTGTCGGTCAGCCGCCCCTCCCGGAAGCGGAGGACAGCCGCGCAGACGCTGCCGGGCGTACCCGCCAGCGCTACCACGTCCATCTCCACGTCGGGGTCAACCACGACCTTCTGCCCTGCCGTCACCTTGGTGATGGCGGCGATCTGGTCGCGGATGAGGGCCGCTGTCTCAAATTCCAGCCGGTCAGAGGCTTCCAGCATCCGCTCGTTGAGGGTTTTCAGAATATCCTTTTTGCCGTAGCGGATGAGGTGGACAGCGCTTTTGACGGCCTGCTCGTAGTTTTCACGGCTTATCTTGCCGCTGCACACCGCCATGCACTTGCCGATGTGGGCGTTCAGACAGGGGCGGCCCCGGCCAATTTCCTGCGGGAACCGCCGGCTGCACCGTGGCAGCAGAAAAGCATCCATCGCCGTCTCGGCCATCTGACGGGCCGCAAAGCTCGAGGTATAAGGGCCGATATACTCCGCGCCGTCATCCTCTTTTTGCAGCGTGAACGACAGCCGCGGCCACTCGTCCTTTGTCACCTTGATATAGCTGTAGCCCTTGTCGTCCTTGAGCAGGATGTTGTACTTCGGGGTGTGGGCTTTTATCTGGCTTGCTTCCAGCACCAGCGCCTCGAACTCGCTCTGGCAGACGATGACGTCGAACGCATAGGCATGGGCGATCATCTGGCTGACCTTGTTGTCGTGAGGCACACCCTCCCGGAAATACTGGCTCACCCGGATGCGCAGACGCTTGGCCTTGCCGATATAGATGATGGTGCCGCTTTTGTCCCGGATGATATAGACGCCCGGCAGAAGCGGCAGCATACAGGCCTTTTTATAAAGTTCTGCCTTGGTCATCCGATGTTATGCCGGCCTTTCTGCATCCTCTCGGTCCTGGCAATATTCGACGCCGCCAGCGCCAGACCGCACACGTCGAGGGCCACGCTCCACCACTTGGGCTTCTTCTCCGAGGTGAGCAGAAGGGTGATGTTGACGATGAGCGTCACCAGATAGACACCAAAAAAGCAGTACCACGGCTTGCCGGAATCACAGAACTCGCCAAACTTGAACAGTGCTTCTTTCGTCGAATCTTTCATGAGGCTGCCTCCTTTGTTCTGATGCATCATACCAAAAAAAGCGGCAAGGATGACCCCCGCCGCTCATACACGAAATGGAACTGAATTACTCTGCGAAGCCGGACTCCACCAGCTTGATGAGGCCATCGACAGCAGCCTGCTCGTCTGCGCCATCAGCGATGATGCGGATGGTGGTGCCGCCCACGATGCCCAGAGACAGGACGCCCAGAAGGCTCTTAGCGTTCACGCGGCGCTCTTCCTTCTCGACCCAGATGGAAGACTTGAACTCGTTGGCCTTCTGAATAAAGAAGGTTGCCGGACGGGCGTGCAGACCAACCTGATTTTCAACGGTAACTTCTTTGACGTACATAGTAAAACGCTCCTATCTATTATCGTTCGGGAAATGCAATTATGTTTCGCGCCTGTTGCGTTGTGATTATTTTAGCGCAAACCGAAACCGTTGTACAGTCCCCAAACGCATTTTTGGCGGTTTTCCCAAGGATGAGGGGGGCATTTTCCACCTTTTATACAAAGACAACAAAATTATTCCCCCAGTGTTGGCGGGGTAATACAAAAGTTTTCAACATTTTTTCGACGGAGGGTCAGCACTCCGACTGCTTTTGTGCTTATCCGGCAGAGTATGACGTTTGCCGCAGACTCTGCTCAACCCTCGTACTGCATCCACAGCAGCGCGCATTTCTTTACAACAGAAGGATATTCCACAGGGTCAAATTCCATGTCTTTTTCGCCTGTGAATTTCCATCCCATCCGACGATAGAGAGCAATGGCGCGGGCGTTGGTGTCCAGCACGCTCAGGCGGGGATGCTCATACTCTTCCAGCTTTTTCCGGGCGAAGTCCAGCATTTTCTGGCCGATGCCCTTTCCCCGGGCATTCCCAGACACAAAGAGATGCTCAATGCGGCCGGTCTTGTGGTCTACGCTCACCATGCCGTCCGGCACATCTTTCGTCGTGTGCAGGTAGCAGGCCCAGCCGCCTTTTTTCTCCGCCTTGAGCTGAGCGAGAAACTCCTCTTCTGTCAGGCTTGCACAATACTCTTCCGTCCAGTTTCCGGCGCAGACGGCGCGGCGTCCCTCCGCAAACAGCTTTGCCGCAGCGGCAAACTGTTCTTCCGTCTTGACGAGGCGGACATTCTCGCCCCGCTTCCACTTGGGCAGCTCGGTGATGGGGTGGCTCTCGCACCACTGCTCATACAGCTCCGGGCGGCGCAGACGGGTGCGCTCCCGGCTCTTTTCGCCCCGCCATGCGTCGATCTTCTGGTGGTCGCCGCCCAGCAGAACGTCGGGCACGGCGCGGCCCTCCCAGACCTCGGGGCGGGTGTACTGGGGGTATTCCAGCAGGCCGTCCCAGTAGCTCTCCTCCTCGTAGCCCTTCTGCTCCGCCAGAACGCCGGGCTTGAGGCGGAGGACGCTGTCGGCCACCACGAGGCTGGCCAGCTCGCCGCCGGTGAGGATATAGTCGCCGATCGAGATCTCTTCGTCCGCAAACGCTTCAATGACGCGCTCGTCGATGCCCTCATAGTGGCCGCAGACCAGCGTCAGGTTATCGTACTGGGCCAGCCTGCGGGCGTGCTCTTCGGTGTAACGCTGACCGCCCGCCGTCAAGAACACGATATGCGGGGCCGGGCGTCCCTGTTCCGCTACCTCTTTCTGGACGGCGCGCAGGCAGTCGGCGATGGGCTGGGCATAGAGCACCATACCGCAGCCGCCGCCATAGGGGTAGTCGTCGGTCTGCTTCTGCTTGTTGAGGGTGTAATCCCGGATCTGATGGCAGTGGGTCTCGATGCAGCCGCGCCTGGCTGCGCGGCCGATGATGCTGGCGTCCAGCACCTGCTGGCACATCTCAGGGAAAAGGGTCACGATGTCCACACGCATCCCCATCGCTCACTCCTCCTCCCGCTCACTGTCGAAATCGTCGTCCAGCAGGCCCGGGATGGGGGTGACGAGGATATAGCCTTCCGGCGGGTTGCGCTCTTTGAGAAAGGCGTCCACGCCGGGGAACATATATTCCTTGCCGCTGGGAGACTTGACCGTATAGATGTCCTGTGCGCCGGGGTGGTCCACGCTGGTGACGACGCCGTACACCTTGCCGGTGTCGGCGTCCCGCACCTCGCAGCCGATGAGGTCGGCCACATACCACCGGCCCTCGGGCAGGGTGGCGTCGCTGCGGTCGAAGTAGAACACCTGACCCCGCAGGGCGCGGGCGGCGTCCATATCGTTCACACCCTCCAGCTGGAGCAGCGCCATCTGCCCCTGCGGGCGGATGGAGGTGATGTTATAGCACTTGCCGCCCTTTGCCGACGCATAGAGACGGCCCGTCTTTTTGAGGAAATCCACGCCGTCGCACCACAGCTCCAGCTTCATTTCGCCGCGCACACCGTGGGTGGTGACGACCTTGCCTGCTTCCAGATATTGCTGCATATTCTCTCCTGTTCAACCTCTCAGTCTCGCTTCGCTCGACAGCTCCCCTACCGAGGGGAGCCTCTGGCGAAGAGGGAAAGCTTTCCGGTATGCCAAGGCCTCCCCTCGATAGGGGAGGTGGCACGCTGCAGGCGTGACGGAGAGGTTATTCCTAATAAAAAAGGCCCTTTGCCATTACAGCAAAGGGCCTGTAGGGTGCTTAGTCGATCTCAACAAGGACCTTTTCATCGACCCGCACAGCAGCCGCGCGCATCACCACACGAATGGCTTTTGCGATCCGGCCCTGCTTGCCGATGACACGGCCCATATCTCCCTCTGCCACGCTCAGGTGGTAGACGATGGTGCCGTCCTCACGGGGGGCGTCCACCGTGACCTTGACGGCGTCCTTATCCTCCACGAGGCCGCGGGCAACTGCCAGCAACAGCTCCTGCATGAGTCAGCCCTCCACCTTACAGAATGTTGGACTTCTTCAGCAGCACGCGAACGGTGTCGGTGGGCTGAGCGCCGTTGGCGATCCAGGCCTTAGCCTTCTCGCCGTCGATGCTCACGACAGAGGGCTCCTGATTGGGGTCGTAAGTGCCGATCTCCTCGATGAAACGGCCATCGCGGGGGAAGCGGCTGTCAGCAACAACAACACGATAGAAGGGAGCCTTCTTGGCGCCGACGCGGCGCAGACGAATCTTAACTGCCATGGTAATATCCTCCAAAAATTTCTTGTTCCCCGGTTTGCGGGGGATTAAATCTATCTGTACAACCCCACAGCGGGGTGTATACCGGAATTATTTCATGCCTCTGAAGGCGCCCGGGTTGCCCATCAGGCCGCCCAGCTTGCGGGCAAAGCCCTTGGGACTCTTCTTGAACTGCTTCATCATCTTCTGCATCATCTCAAACTGCTTGAGCAGCTTGTTGACGTCAGACACCTGCGTGCCGCTGCCCGCAGCGATGCGGCGCTTGCGCTTGGGGTTGATGATGGAGGGGTCTTCGCGCTCGGCCTTGGTCATCGAGTAGATCATGGCCTCGATGCGGTCGAAGGCTTTCTCGTCGATCTGGCTGGCGTCGATGCCGGACATGCCGGGCATCATGCTCAGCATGGCACCCGCGCCGCCCATCTTGCGGATCTGGGCGAACTGGGCCAGCATATCGTTCATATCGAACTTGTTTTCCATCATCCGCTTGGCGGTCTCTTCGGCCAGCTTCTCGTCGGCGGCATCCTGTGCGCGCTCGATGAGGCTCAGCACATCGCCCATGCCGAGGATCCGGCTTGCCATGCGGGAGGGATGGAAGACTTCGAGGTCATCCAGCTTTTCGCCGGTGCCCTGGAACTTGATGGGCTTTCCGGTGACAGACAGCACCGAGAGGGCTGCGCCGCCGCGGGTATCGCCGTCGGTCTTGGTGAGGATGATGCCGTCGATGCCGACCGTTTCGTTGAAGGTCTTGGCGACGTTCACGGCGTCCTGACCGGCCATGGCGTCCACGACCAGCAGAGTCTCGTCCACGGGGACAGCCTCTTTGATCTGGACCAGCTCCTGCATCAGCACTTCGTCGATCTGCAGGCGGCCTGCGGTATCGAGGATGATGATGTCGTTGCCGTAGTCCTTGGCGTGGGCCAGTGCCTTTTTGGCGATGGCAGGCGGCTTTTCGCCGGGCAGGGTGAAGACCGGCGCACCGGCCTGCTTGCCCACCACCTGCAGCTGGTCGATAGCGGCCGGACGGTAGATGTCGCAGGCCACCAGCATCGGGCGGCGGCCCTGCTTGATGTAGTATTTTGCAAGCTTTGCTGCGTGGGTCGTCTTACCGTTGCCCTGCAGGCCGCAGAGCATGATGATGGTCTGACCCTTGTTCTTGATGACCAGACGAGGGGCTTCCTCACCGCCCATCAGGGCGACCAGCTCCTCGTTGACGATCTTGACGACCTGCTGGGCGGGGGTCAGGCTCTCCATGACCTCCTGGCCCATGGCGCGCTCGGAGACCTTTGCGCAGAAATCCTTCGCCACCTTGTAGTTGACGTCGGCTTCCAGCAGGGCCATCCGGACCTCGCGCATGGCGGCTTTGATGTCCGCCTCGCTCAGTTTTCCGTGGCCGCGCAGCTTTTTGAACACACCGGCAAGGCGGTCGGTCAAAGATTCAAATGCCATTGTTCGGTGCTCCTCTCAAATCAGTTTTCAGCTCTCATTCACTTCGTCGATGGAGCGGATGAGCCCCAGCATCTTGTTCAGAGTGGCGGCATACTCGGTAGTGGTCAGCCGGGCGTTCGGGCCGGTGCATTCAAACCGGGCGTCGATGACCAGCTGCTCCAGCTCTTCCAGTGTCTGCTGCACCCGGCGGTACCGGGCCGCGAAGCCGACCTTTTCTTCCAGCTCCTTGAGGGCCGTTTCGCCATGCTTGATGGCGTCCCGCGCGCCCTGCCGGGTGATGCCGAAGTTTTCTCCGATCTCGCTGAGGGAGAGGTCATCGTTGTAATACTGGCGCAGCATCTCGCGCTGTTTGGGCGTGAGCACTTCGCCGTAAAAATCGAGCAGATAGCCCATTTCAAAGTCTTTTGCCATGTTCTGTCCTGCTCTGACCTCCGCTGTTTGTAAAGGTTTTTTGCTTTACATACGGAGTATAGCAGACGGGGTGTCCCTTGTCAAGGACTTTTTGCGTCATTTTGCCAAATTTTCTTCCGATTTTTCTCTTTTCTGCCCAAGCCCCGCTTGACGCTTCCTCTCCTTTGCGTTAAAGTTATAGGCGTAAGCTTTCCCCCGGACGCGAAAGGAGACCGCCCGTGCCTATCTACCCCAACATCTACCAGACCCTGCTGCCCGGCCCCATCGTCGAGCTGCGGGGCTATCTTGCGGCCTGCAGGCTGCGGGGGCGGCTGTACGCCTATCTGAACTACAACGGCCCCACCGGCACGGCGCGGGACGAGCTGGCCGAGGGGATGCTGGCGCTGGCCCTTGAGCGCGGGGCGCTGACCCCCGGCCAGACCATCGTGGAGGCCGTGTCAGGGCCTTTTGCCACAGCGCTGACGCTGGCGGGGCTGACGGCGGGCCACCCGGTGACGCTGGTCATGCCGGAGGACGCCCCCGCCATGCGGCAGGAGAGCCTGCTCCGCCTCGGAGCGCAGATCATCCACACCCCGGCCCAGACGGGCCTTGCAGGCGCACGGGCGCTGGCAAAGGCCACCGCCGCCGAGAAGGGCTGGTACTATATGGACTGGCTCAACAACGACGACAACCCCACCTATCACCGCCGGGTGACGGGGCCTGCACTGGTGCGCTCCATCGCGCGGGAGGGTTCCAGCATCGTGGACAGCATCGTCATCGGCGTGGGCAGCGGCGGCACCATCACCGGCGTAGGCGAAACGGTCAAGGCGTGGACGAATGACGTCCGCATCGTAGCCGTAGAGCCTTACGAGAGTCAGGCCCTGAGCAGCGGCCTCACCGGCTCCCACGGCATCCCGGACATCGGCTTCGGCCTCGTTCCCGGCAACTACAACTCCTATGTGGTGGACAACATTGCTGCCGTCACCACCGCCGATGCCGTCCGGGCGGCGCAGCGGGTCCTGCGCACCGATGCCATCCCGGCCTCCCCCAGCGCAGGCGCCGCCCTTCACGCAGCGGCCCGGCTCATCGCAAACGGCAAAAGCCGTTCGGCACTGGCCGTGTTCAGCGCACGCCAGAGCATATTATAAAAAGGAAAAGAGAAGGAATCTATGACAAAAGACATGACGACCGGAGCCATCACGCCCCTTCTGGTCAATTTCACCATCCCGCTGGTGCTGGGCAACCTGTTCCAGCTCACTTATAACGCCGCCGACAGCATCATCGTGGGCAAATTTGTCGGCGAAGACGCCCTTGCCGCCGTCGGCACCTCCAACCCGCTGATGACGCTGGCCATCCTCTTCATCAACGGTCTCTGCCTCGGTGCCGGCATCCTTGTCAGCACGGCCTATGGTGCCGGAGACACCCAGCGCGTGGAGCGTCAGGTCTCCACCACCGCCATCGCAGGCACGGTGTTCTCGCTGGTCTTTTCGGCCCTCTGCGTCCTGCTGGCGACGCCGCTGCTCCGGCTGATGCAGGTTCCGGAAGAGATCCTGCCCATCGCGGTGCAGTACCTCCGCATCGTCTTTGCGGGCCTCATCTTCACCTTCTTTTACAACTTTCTCGCCGCCACCATGCGGGCGCTGGGCGATAGCAAGAGCGCCCTTTACTTTTTGATGATAAGCTCGGTGCTGAACATCGGCGGCGACCTCTTCTTTGTCGAGGTGCTGGGCTGGGGCAGCGAAGGCTGCGCCCTCTCCACCGTCCTCAGCGAGGCGCTCTGCTGTGTGCTCTGCGTCGTCTACATCCAGCTCAAAGTCCCCGTCCTCCAGCTGGGGCAGCGCTGGCTCGTCTTTGACGGCTCTCTGCTGCGCAGCACCGTCCAGTACGGCTGGACCAGCGCCATGCAGCAGGCCACCGTCCAGCTGGGCAAGATCGCCGTGCAGGCCATCGTCAACACTCTGGGCATCAATGCAATGGCCGCTTTCACCGCCGCCAGCCGGGTGGACGACTTCACCTATATGCCCCAGCAGAACATCGCCCACGCCATGACCACCCTGATGGCCCAGAACCACGGTGCCGGCAAAAAGGAGCGGGTGCGTCAGGGCTTTTTCTGCGGCCTGCGCATTGAGCTCATCTACGGCTTCTGCCTGATGGCCGTCTGCCTGCTCTTCGCCCGCCCCATCATCTCCCTCTTCGTGGATGACCCCGCCGTCATCGACCTGGGCGTCAAGTTCCTGCGGTGTGCCTCCCTCTTCTACCTGATGCCCGGCGTGACCAACGGCATTCAGGGCGGCTTCCGCGGCCTCGGCGATTTGAAGATCACCCTGAACAGCAGTATGCTCAACATGGGCTTCCGCGTGGCCGCCGCCGCTGTGCTGGTGCTGGTGCTCAAGGTCGATCTGCAGATCATGCCTGTGAGCTACGGCATCGGCTGGCTGTCCATGCTGGTCTATGAGCTGCCCCTGCTCATCCGCTATATGAAAGAAGACAAGCTTTAACTCCGACAAAAAAGAGCAGAGCGTGCGGCCATCTGGCCGCACGCTCTGCTCTTTTTCGCTTTCAGGTTATTTACAAGAAGTTACTTATTCTTGTACATTTCCTCATAGTATTTCTGGTAGTTGCCGCTGGTGATGTGCTCCATCCACTCCTCGTGGTCGAGGTACCAGTCGATGGTCAGGACGATGCCCTTCTCGAAGGGAGTCTCGGGATACCAGCCAAGGTCGTTCTTGATCTTGGTGGGGTCGATGCCATAGCGGCGGTCATGGCCCAGACGGTCGGCGACGTGCTTGATGAGGTCTTCGCTGATGCCGTCGTCCTTCAGGCGGTCGTGCAGCTGCTCGATGATGGTCTTGACGATGAAGATGTTGGGGCGCTCGTTGTGGCCGCCGACATTGTAGACCTCGCCCACCTTGCCGCCGTTGCAGACCATATCAATGGCCTTGCAGTGGTCCTCAACGTACAGCCAGTCGCGGATCTGCATACCGTCACCGTAGACGGGCAGCTGCTTGTGGTGCTTGACGTTGTTGATCATCAGCGGGATGAGCTTCTCGGGGAACTGGTAGGGGCCGTAGTTGTTGGAGCAGCGGGTGATGTTGATGGGCATACCGTAGGTGTCGTGGAATGCCATGACGAACATATCAGCGCTGGCCTTGGAGGAAGAATAGGGGCTGTGGGGGCAGAGCGGAGTGGTCTCCATGAAGAAGCCCTCAGCGCCCAGAGCGCCGTAGACCTCATCGGTGGACACCTGCAGATACTTCTTGCCCTCTTTCCAGGTCTTGGCGTCGGCGTCGTACCAGGCTTCCTTGGCGCGCTGCAGCAGGTTGACGGTACCCATCACGTTGCTCTGGACGAAAATTTCAGGGTTCTTGATGGAGCGGTCAACATGGCTCTCAGCGGCAAAGTTGATGACGTAATCGAAATCGTACTTTGCAAACAGGCTCTCGACCAGCTCCTTGTCGCAGATGTCGCCCTGCACAAAGACATGGCGGGGGTCGCCCTCAACGTCCTTCAGGTTCTCGAGGTTGCCGGCGTAGGTCAGCTTGTCGAGGTTGACCAGCAGGATCTCGGGGTACTTCTTGAGCATATAATGCACAAAGTTGGAACCGATAAAACCGGCGCAGCCGGTGATAAGATATTTTTTCATAATAAGATTTTCCCCTTAAATTAAGCTTTCATCCCATTGTCGCCGTCCCAGTGCTCGAAGAAGCAGGCCAGTGCGTCCTTCCAGTCGCGGACGTCGTTGCCGACGGTGCAGCGGAGCATCCGGTTGTCCAGAGCGCTCCACTTGGGGCGGTCGGCGCTGTCCGGGTGCTTTGCCTTGTACTCTTCGCTGGTGCAGGGAGACACGGTGGCGTCCACGCCGGACAGGCGGATGATCTCCGATGCGAAATCATACCAAGAGCAGATGCCCTCGCCGGTGCAGTGATACAGGCCGTACTCGTGGGTCACGCAGAGCTGCAGGATCTCGTGGGCCAGATCGACGGCGTTGGTGGGGTTGCCGCACTGGTCGTTGACGACTTCCAGCTTGCCGAACTTCTTGCCGGCGTTCACGATGGTCTTGACGAAGTTTTTGCCGTAGTAGCTGTAGAGCCATGCCGTGCGGACGATGAAGTGGCGGTGGCAGAACTGCTCCACATACTTCTCACCCATGAGCTTGGTGGAGCCGTAGGCGCTGATGGGGCCGGGAATGGTGGCCTCATCCTGCGGGATGCCGCCGTTCTCGCGGCCGGAGAAGACATAATCCGTAGAGACGTGTACCAGACGGGCGCCGGTCTTGGTGGCGGCCTGTGCCAGATTGCGGGGGCCGATGGCGTTGGCCTTGAAGGCAGCGTCATGGTTCACCTCGCAGCCGTCCACGTTGGTGAAAGCGGCGCAGTTGATGATGACGTCCGGGCGCTGACGGCGGATGAAGTCATCCACCATCTTGTAGTTGGTGATGTCCAGCTCCGGCAGGTCCACCGGAATGACCGTGGCGCTCACCAGCTTCTCGGGGATGGGGCCAAGCTCACTGCGGCCTTCCCGGAGCTGCTTGATGATCTCGGTGCCAAGCTGGCCTCTGCAGCCGGTAACAATGATTTTCATGCGGATACCGCCTCTCTTAATACTTCAGTTTGCCGTCGGCCACATTCTTGAGGTGCTGGCCGTAGGGGCTCTTGCCGTAGCGCTCTGCGCTTTCCAGCAGGGTATCGCGGTCGATCCAGCCGTACTTGAATGCGATCTCCTCGGGGGCGCTGATCTTGATGCCCTGACGCTTCTCGATCATCCGCACAAAGTCGGCTGCCTCCACGAGGCTGTCCATCGTGCCGGTGTCCAGCCATGCAAAGCCGCGGCCCAGCAGCTGGACGTCCAGCTCATCCTGCTTGAGGTACATATCGTTCAGGGTCGTGATCTCCAGCTCACCGCGGGCCGAGGGCTTGACCTGCTTTGCCATCCTGACGACTTCCTTGTTGTAGAAGTACAGGCCGGTGATGGCGTAGTTGCTCTTGGGATGCTGGGGCTTCTCCTCGACGCTCAGAACCTTGCCGTTTGCGTCGAACTCCACGATGCCGAAGCGCTCGGGGTCCGGCACATAGTAGCCGAACACGGTGCAGCGGCCCTTGTTCTCGGCGTTGGAGACAGCATTCTTCAGAATCTTGGAGAAGCCGTTGCCGTAGAAGATGTTGTCGCCCAGGATCATTGCGCAGCAGTCGTCGCCGATGAACTCTTCACCGAGGATGAAAGCCTGAGCCAGACCGTCCGGGGACGGCTGGACCTTATATTGCAGATGGATGCCGTACTGGCTGCCATCGCCCAGCAGCGCCTCGAAGCGGGGCGTGTCGGTGGGGGTCGAGATGATGAGGATGTCCTGGATGCCCGCCAGCATGAGGGTGGACAGAGGATAATAGATCATCGGCTTGTCGTAGACGGGCAGCAGCTGTTTGCTGGTGACCATCGTCAGCGGATAAAGCCGGGTGCCGGCACCGCCGGCCAGAATGATACCTTTCATTTTTGTGCACTCCTTATATTATGAAATAAAAAAGTTGTGCAGCTTGTACAAGGCCCGACAGCGTATCCGCCGGGTCCTGTATGGATTCAAAGCGGAGCTGCGTCCGCTGTAAACAATGTTGGTGGTAATACGCCGCCAGCCGCCGGGCTTCCCGCGCCACGCGCGCTGGCAGGATCTCGCTGTGCACTACTGGCAAGCTTGCGATAGTATTACACCTTATTCTACTATCAAATCGAAAAAAAAGCAAGGAAAGAGCGCCCTCTGCAAAAATTTTTGCGGAGAGCGCTCTTTTGTTTCATCAGCAAAGGCTCAGAACTTGAACCCCCACTTGTGGAAATACCGCAGCAGGCTCCCGGTCTGCCACAAAAAGGGCTTGAGGCTGCGGTGGGCCGCACGATGCCATGCATGGATGGCGGTGTACTGCGGCACGAGGTAGGCTTTGCCGGTGGTGCGCATCTTCTGGGTCAGGTCGGCATCCTCCACATACATGAAGTAGTGCTCATCGAAGCCGCCTACGGCCTTGAACTCCGCCGTCCGCACGGCGGAAAAGCTGCCGGTGCAGAACTCGATCTCAACGGGAGCGGACAGATCCTCCCCCTCCATCAAATACGCACGGTTATATTTCTCCCAGAATTTCAAAAACGGCAGCTGGCGGTAGACCATGGGCCGCAGCGCACAGCGCCGCAGCGGCAGGCTCTGGGAACGGCCATCCGGGAAGCGCAGTCCCGGCCGGGCCATCACAGCATCCGGGTGGGCGGCCATCCAGTCGGCCAAATCGCTGAGGGTATCAGCAGTGAGCTGGATGTCCGGGTTCAGGATAAAGTGGTAGTCGCTCGTCAGCTCCGGCAGGACGGTGTTGTGTCCGGTGCCGAAACCGCCGTTCTCCTTGCGGCAGCGCACCTCGACCTTCTGGCCGGGCTGAGTGCTCAAAGCGCCGCCCTTCACGGCGGCTTCCAGACGTGCGCCGCTGCCGTCGGGGCTGGCGTTGTCCACCAGATAGAGGGTCAGCGGGTGGCGGCGGGTGTATTGCAGCACCGTCTGCGCCGCCTTGAGGGCTTCGTCGCAGCCGTTATAGACAACGATACAGGCAGAGAGTTCCAAGTTCGTTCTCCTTATCATTCCAGCGGTAATATCTTCAGGCTGAAATCTTCGCGCTGGATGTCGAAGTTGGGATTGGTGCAGGGGTCGCCTGCAGCCAGCAGGTCGCCCCAGCGGGCCTGAAAACGCAGCACCTCGCCCTGAAAACGCTTCTGCTTTTCGGGGTTGTCCTCCATGCCGCGGCTCTTGCTCTCGTAGTGGTAGAGCTGGGCAAACGGGGTGAAGACGTTGGTGTAGCCTGCCTGACGGACGCGGACGCAGAAGTCCACATCGTTGAAGGCCACGGCATAGCTCTCGTCCAGACCGCCCACTTCGTCGTAGATCTCCTTGCGGATGAGCAGGCAGGCGGCAGTGTCAGCGTAGACGTCCTGCACATAGTTCAGGCGGCCCATATAGCCGTCCGAGCTGGCAGGATAGTACTTGTGCAGATGGCCCGCCACGCCGCCGATGCCGAAGCCGACACCGGCGTGCTGGATGGTGTCATCCGGGTAGAGCAGCTTGGCGCCCACGCAGCCCACCCGCTTCTGCTGGGCGTACATGACCATCTCTTCCAGCCAGGCGGCGGTGATGACCTCGGTGTCGTTGTTGAGCAGGAGCAGATACTCACCGGTGGCGAACTTCTCGCCGAAGTTGTTCAGGGCGCTGTAGTTGAAGCCCTTGCCCTCCCAGGTGACGACCTTGAGATTATCGGGGTGCTCCTTCTGCATCCGCTGATAGGTGCGGAAGGTCTCGGGGGCCTTGCTGTTGTTCTCGATGAGGATGATCTCAAAATCCGGGTAGGTGGTGCGGGCGTAGATGGACTCCACGCAGGTCTCCAAGTCGCGGATGTGGTCGCAGGTGGGGATGAGGATGCTCACCCGGCCCGGATGGTCGATGGTATAATCGGTCTTGTAGTAGCCCGGCGTATCCGGGATGAGGGACACATCGTCCACGGCCACGCCGCAGCGGGCGTAATGAGCCTTGAGGGCGGCAATGCCCGCGTCAATGCAGTAGGTCTTGGCGGAGATGTCGCTGGCCGTGCTGCCGGGACTGGAACGCCAGTAATAGAGGGCGTGGGGGATGTGGACGATCTTCCGGGCCGTCTCGGTCAGGCGGAGGAAGAGCTCGTAATCCTGACTGCCGTTGTACTCCATCCGCTCCGGGCCGCCTGCGGCGTCCATCAGCCGGCGGCTGAAGAGGGTCAGGTGGCAGATATAGTTGTTGGAGCGGAGGTTGTCCAGCATGAAGTCCGGCTTGAAGTGGTAGAGCACCACATTCTCCACCTTGCCCTCGAAGGTCGCCTCATCGGTATAGACGAAGTCGGCTCCCTGCTCGGCGATGGCCTTGGCGGCGTACCAGAGGGCGCAGGGATGGAGGATGTCGTCGTGGTCCAGCAGGGCGATGAAGTCGCCGGTGGCCATCTCGATGCCTTTGTTGGTGTTGCCGGGGATGAGCTCATTCTTCTCCAGCTTCCTGTAGCGGATACGAGGGTCCACAGCGGCGCGCTGCTGCACCATCTCGCCCACGCCCGGGGCAGTGCCGGCGTCCACACAGCAGAGCTCCCAGTTGCGGTAGGTCTGGTTCACGACGGAATCCAGCAGCTCTTCGAGGAAGTCCAGCGGGGTGTTGTAGAGCGGCACCACGATGCTGATCTTGGGGCCTGCAGGCTGATTGCCTGCCTGCCGCACCAGCAGTTCCACCGGTGCGAATCGGTCGGCGCGCATGACTTTGCCCGGGAAGAGGGCGGCGTACTCGCGGCGGGCGCGGGCCAGTTCCCGCACACCCTCGATGCCGCCGCTGCGCAGCTCCCGCAGGAGCACGAAGAAGGGCAGAGTGTGCCAGAGCTGGCGGCTCTTGCTGACGACATAGCGCATGGGCCAGGTCATCTTCCAGAACTTCGAGCCGGTCACCTCGCCCAGTGCCTTTTCCAGCTGCTGCTCGTGGCTGCGGCTGAGCGAAAGGTCGCTGCGCAGCCGGGCGATGAGCTCGGCTTCCTCGCCGCTGGTGCGCTCGGCGCGCACCATCCGGTCACGCAGGATGTCCATTTCCAGCTCGTAGCCCCGCACCATCTTCAGCTGGGTGGGCTGGCTGGTGCAGAACAGCGCCGACTGCTGGGCGCGGCCCTTGCTGCGCCAGCCAAAATCGCGGAAATACCCTCTCTGGGCCAGCTGCTCGGCCCAGCCCGCCATAACGGTGCTCTCATCGCTCACCAGCAGCACCCGGGCGGGCAGGGTCTCGGGCAGCGTTTCCCACGCGGGGTCTGTCACCACCAGAAGCTCTGCCCCAGAGCCCTCTGTCCACTCTTCTGCCTCCACACCTGCACGGTGCAGGGCCTTGGCCAGCAGGGACATCTGCTCTCCCAGCAGGGCCGCCGAGGCGGGGTTTGCCTCCTCCGCGATGCGCTGCGCCAGTGCGCGGCAGCGCTCCCGCTCCCGCTTTTCTTTCTTTTCCTTCTCCAACTGCATTCCGTTCTCTCCACCTGTTATTCTTTATCGTATCGCTCCCGCTCTGGAGCGTGAAACGCGAAATAGTCTGTCTCTTGTGTACAAGCGTGTACAGTATACCAAATCACGTCTCATTTGAGAAGTATTTTGCGCAATTCCTTTTGATTTTTTACATACCCAGCAGGCGGCGCAGCCAACTGAACAGACCGCCGCCGGAGCTCGTGCCGCTGCCCACCGTCCGGATGGAAACGCCGGAGTAGTAGTGCTTCAGGATGTCGCGGTAGCCCATCCCCTCCTCGGCGGCGTAGCCCACGGCGCCGCACTGGCTCATGCCCACGCCGTGGCCGAAGCCGTAGTAGTACATGCAGGGTACACCCGCTGCATCCGTGCTGAAATCGAAGCAGTAGCGGGAGGACACGAACTGGCCGATATAGCGGTAGCTGCGGCCATTGGACACCAGCGTATTGTACTGGACGAAGCCGCCGAGGTCTTTGTGGGTGGTGTCGGCGCTCTGGTAGGGCTCACCGGTGCGGCTGTCGTTGTACTCGACATAGTCATAATCCTTGCCGATGATGCGGCGCATCTTCTCGTGGTACTGGCGCTCATAGGGGCTTTCCACGCTCTTGAGATACGGCACATCCGAGCCCCAGGCGTCGAGGCTGGAGCAGGTGCCGTAGACGCCGGTCTGGGTGTTGTAGCCCGCGCTGGCCGACCAGACGGCGTCGATGACGCTGCCGTTGTAGGTCAGCACCTCATCCTTTACAGCCTCCACCGCCTTGCGGATGGCCGACCGGGCCGAGGACGGGATGTCCTCCACGGGGGTGTAGATGAGGGCGTTGGCCGAGGAGCCGTACTGCTTATGGTACTCGAGGTAGGAGTGGATGGCCACGGCCTGGGCCTTCCACGCCTCCTGCGCGGCGCTGGCACTGACATAGCTGCCGATGGAGCCAAGCTCGGTGTAGGTGATGCCCACCAGGCAGTCCACGAGGTCCAGCGACACGTTCCGGCGCAGGCCCTTGCCCTTGATGTTCAGATAGGGCAGTGTAATCTTATCTTTGGAGCCGAAGAGCCAGCTCAGACAATTTTCCTCTTCCTCAGGGATAAGGGTGGTGTTTGCACCGCCAATGGTGGTGGCACCGGGTGCGGCATCCTCGGCGAACGCCGCCGGGACAGCCACGCACAGCATCACAGCTGCCAGCACCAGCGCCGTCAGACGGCGCGCGAAACTCAGACTCTGCTTCACGGTCATTTCCTCCTGTGGTTTCTGGATCTTTTCATAGTTGCTATCAGTGTAACACACTGCGCCCCCGACGGCAAGGACGGAAGTTGTGCAAAAATGTGAAAAGACGCCTTTGCAAGCCGCCGGAATTATGATACAGTATAGCATGAGATGATATGCCCCCTTTGGCGGGCATGACAGGGAGGGCCGGAATGGACAGCAGAGAGTTATATCCCAGCGACGAGCAGCGGCGCCGCATCATGGACTTTATCATGGCGGCGGGCGAGACGCTGCTGGAAAACGGAGCAGAGGTCTTCCGGGTGGAGCAGACGATGGAGATCATGGCCCGCAGCTTCCATCTGCGGGAGTTCCACGTCTACGTGCTGACCAACGGCATCTTCGCCAGCGCCGGCACGGCAGAGATCGCCGAAGTGCGGAACGTGCCGGTGCGGACGACCCACTTAGGCCGGGTGGCCGCGGTGAACGCCCTTTCCCGCCAGATCGCAGCCGGGGGCGTCACACTGGACGAGGCTGAACACCGCCTGGCCGAGGCCCGGCGCATCCCCTTCCCCAAGGGCAAGACCCAGCTCCTCGCCGGGATGAGCGGCACAGCCTGTTTTGCGCTCATCTTCGGCGGCACGATACGCTCGGCGCTGGCGGCAGCGGCAGCGGGTCTCATCGTCAGCGGCTATCTGCTGCTCTGTGAAAATCGGAGGCTTTCCAACGGCTTCCGCAAGATCTCGGCGGCAGCGCTCATTACATTGGTCTGCATTCTGGGGTGCCATCTGCTGGACACTGAGGCCAGCCACGCCATCATCGGCACCCTGATGATATTGACCCCCGGCATCGCCTTCACCATGGGCATCCGGGATTTCGTGCAGGGCGACTACCTCTCCGGCACCATCCGGATGATAGACGCCCTGCTCATCGCGGCCAGCATCGCCATCGGCACCGGCTTCGTGCTGAGCCTTATTTCTCTGCTGACGGGGGTGACGGTGGTATGATGACCTTGACAAGCACACAGATCGGCCAGCTGGCGGCACAGTTCTTTCTGGCCGGGGCGGGAACGCTGAGTTTCGCCGTCCTCTTCGCCTGCCCTAAGCGCACCCTCCCCTGCTGTGCGCTGGTGGGCGCAGTGGGCTGGTTCGTCTACGAGCTGGCTGTCTTATACGGGGCCGACGCGGCGGCAGCCTCCCTCATCGCGGTCATCCCGCTGGCGCTGGCGGCGCGTATCTGCGCCGTGCTGCTCAAGACGCCGGTGACGGTCTTTTTGCTGACCGGCATCTTCCCGCTGGTCCCCGGCGCGGGCATCTACTACACCGCCTACTATTTCATCCAGGGCGAGAATGCCCTTTCGCTGGCCAACGGCATCTCCACCTTCAAGGTCGCCGTGACGCTGGCTGTGGGCATCGCGCTGGTGCTGGGTCTGCCCATGCCCCACGCCCCGTTCTGGAAACGCAAATAGATCACAAAACAGCACCCCCGCTGTGCGCTGCCAATGCACAGCCGGGGGTGCTGCTGCTTTTCTGTGGCCTCTCGGGGCAGGCTCAAAGCTCCACCCAGACCTTTGCCACCGGGGGCTCCTGGGTCCAGTCCACGTCAAACTCGGTTGCCGTGCTATCGCTCAGCTTATAGCCTGTATTCACCATTACATTGCCCAGCTTCTGCAGTTGCTCCTTTTTGACCTTGCCGCTCTTTACCACGCTGACGGTCTCATCGTACTCATCATTGTTGCCCACCTTCTGATTGCCCAAAAAGTTGCTCTTGCGCCAATACTGGACCTTGACATCTGCCATCACAGGATTTTTGCTGCTATTGCAGCCAGAGAGAACACCCGCTGCTGCCACAGCCAGAGTCATCACACCAGCGCTCTTCAGGAAATTACGACGAGTCATATTGGTCATTTTCTTGCACCTCATAAACTGTTTTGTTTCTTCTTGTTTTCCTTTGCGCGTCTCCGCAAAAGGCGGTTAGTTTGTCATAACTAATGATAGGGCATCTTCTGCTTTTTGTCAATATTTTCCCAGTATGTTAGTGCCCATTAACATCATATCGTCATTTTTATCTCCGGTTTATGGATTTTTCTCTCATTTCTTCATCTCGCAGACGTGTCTTGTCCGTGTTTGCCGCCGCATCCAAATTCCTTGCACTGCGCCTGCTCCTATGCTATAATCAGGCTGTACTTATATAGTAAAGGAGTGTCTGCCGATGTCTGTTATGGAAACGCTCAACACCCGCCGCACCTACCGCCGCTTCGCCCAGAAACCGGTGCCGCAGGATGTGGTGGACGATATGGTGGAGGCCCTGCGCCTGTCGTCCTGCGGCGCGAACCGTCAGGCCGTGAAGCTGGTGGTGGTGCAGAGCCCCGAGATGGTGAAAAAGGTCCATCCGCTGGTCAAGTGGGCCGCCTATCTGCCGCCGGAGCAGGGTACACCCAAAGCCGACGAGCAGCCTGTGATGTATCTGGCCGTCGTGCAGGACAGCTCCATCCCCGGCGACCTGAACACCGACACCGGCATCGCGCTGGCGAACATCACCCTCGCCGCATGGGCCAAGGGCGTGGGCAGCTGCATCATGGGTGCCATCAACAAGCCCGCCCTGAGCGAGCTTCTGGGCATCGCCGCACCGGACAAGCTGGCCTTCATGGTAGCTCTTGGCTGCCCCACTCACGCCGCCAGGGTCGTACCGATGACGGAGAAGACCGGTATCAAGTATTACCTCGATGAGAACGGTGACTACTGCGTGCCGAAGCGGAGCGTGGAAGAGCTGGCAAGAAGCGTATAATGGCTCTCCCTTTGGGAGAGCTGGCGCGAAGCGCCTGAGAGGGCAAGGACGCTGCCAAAGAATTGCAGACGTCGCGATAGTTTCGCTCTGACAAAGGAGCTGCCTATCGCCGTGCGGCGGCTCTGTCGCGCTGAGCTTGCCCTCTCCGTCACCTGCGGTGACACCTCTCCCAAGGGGAGAGGCTTTCGCATCCGGGCAGACTGAGAGGTTCTGCATATATACATCGCTCTCAAGCTTTATTCTGCATAATTGTTTGCAATTCGGTTTCAATTTGATGGAATTTTTGCACAACACTTGACTTTTCAAATTGTACAACCTATACTAAACACGCTCTCTGATTTTTCGATGAATCGCATCGCAGCAGAGAGATGCAAACGATATGCACATAAAGAGGAGTGTTTGAATATGAAAAAGATCTCTCGCCGCAGCTTCCTGGCTGCCGCCGCTGTTTCCGCTGCTGCTCTGGCCCTGACCGCCTGCGGCGGCTCTGCCTCCACCGCTTCTTCCGCTGCTGCAAGCTCTGTTGCTGCTTCTTCTGAGGCTGCTTCCACCAGCGCTGCCGCTGCTGAGCTGACCACCGTGGAGGCCGGCAAGCTGACCATGGCCACCAACGCCACCTTCCCTCCCTACGAGATGACCACCGACGCCGGCACCATTGAGGGCATCGATGTGGACACCGCACAGGCCATTGCCGAGAAGCTGGGCCTGGAGCTGCAGATCGACGACATGGATTTTGACGCCGCTCTGCTCAGCGTGCAGCAGGGCAAGGCCGACATCGCCATGGCAGGCATCACTGTCACCGACGAGCGGATGGCTGTGATGTCCTTCTCCGACAGCTACGCTACCGGCATCCAGTCCATCATCGTTCCCGAGGGTTCTGACATTGCTTCTCCCGACGATCTGGCCGGCAAGAAGATCGGCACCCAGCGCGGCACCACCGGCTACCTGTACTGCTCCGACGACTTTGGCGAGGACGCCGTGGTGGCCTACGACAACGGCCTGACCGCTGTACAGGCCCTGAACAACGGCCAGGTGGACGCTGTGGTCATCGACAACGAGCCCGCCAAGGCCTATGTGGAGTCCAACCCCGGCCTGAAGATCCTGGACACCAGCTACGCCGAGGAGGACTACGCCATCGGCATGAACAAGAGCAACACCGCTCTCGAGGACGCTGTCAACGCTGCTCTGGAGGAGCTGAAGGCCGACGGCACCCTGCAGTCCATCGTGGACAAGTACATCAAGGCTGAGTAAACAGACCCCTCAAGGGGAGGCGGCCCACCGGGCACCTCCCCTTTTTTAAGGGATATAGGTTACAAAATTCTGACAAGATCACAACAGACGAAAAGAAAGTGAGGATGCGAATGGCCGCACAATACGAACTGTTGAGCCAGCTGCTGAAAAGCGGCGGCCGGCTGGACATGGGGCAGGAGCTGTTCTACAAATTTTATCAGGCCTTTGTCCTGAAGGACCGCTGGCTCCAGTACATCGGGGGCGTAGGCACCACCCTGCTGGTCACTGCCATTGCTCTGGCCATGGGCGTCCTGCTGGGCAGCGTGGTGGCGCTGGTGCGTGTGTCCCACGACCAGCAGCGCCCCGGCCGCTCGAACCCCGTGCTGGGGGTCTTTAACGCCGTGTGCCAGGTGTACACCACCGTGATCCGGGGTACCCCCATGATGGTGCAGCTGCTGATCATGAGCATGGTCATCTTTAACAACAGCCGCAACTTTACCATGGTAGGCGCTCTGGCGCTGGGCATCAACTCCGGCGCTTACGTCTCCGAGATCATCCGGGGCGGCCTGATGGCTGTGGACCCGGGCCAGATGGAGGCCGGCCGCAGCCTGGGCCTGAACTACATCACCACCATGGTGGTCATCATCATCCCCCAGGCCATCCGCGCCGTGCTGCCTGCCCTGGGCAACGAGTTCATCATGCTGCTGAAGGATACCTCCCTTATCACCGTCATCGGCGGCAAGGAGCTGCTGTATGCGGCCCAGGGCATCATGAACCGCACCTACGAGGCCATGTTCCCCCTGTTTGGCGTGGCACTGATCTATCTGGTGCTGGTGATGATTTTTACCTGGCTGCTTGCAAAATTTGAGAGGAGGCTGGCACAAAGTGACCGATAAGATCCTGGAAGTCCGGGGCCTGACCAAGACCTACGGCGGCGAAAAGCGGAAGGGCGCAAAGCAGGCTGCCCCCACTCTGGACGTGCTGCGGGGCATCGACATCGACATCTACCGCGGCGACGTAGTCTGCCTCATCGGCCCCTCGGGCTGCGGCAAATCCACCTTTCTGCGCTGCCTGAACCGGCTGGAGATCCCCACCGGCGGCAGCATCAAATTTGAGGGCGTGGAGGTGGACGACGACCACATCGACTCTGTCCGCCAGAAGATGGGCATGGTGTTCCAGCACTTCAACCTCTTCCCCCACCTGACCGTCAAGAAAAACCTTGAGCTGGCCCCCAGCCTGCTCAAGCTCAAGGACAAAGAGGCCATCTCCAAGCGCGCCGACGAGCTTCTGGCCCGCGTAGGTCTGGCCGACAAGGCCAACGTCTACCCCAAGAGCCTTTCGGGCGGCCAGCAGCAGCGCATCGCCATCGCCCGGGCACTGGCAATGGACCCGGACGTCATCCTCTTCGATGAGCCTACCAGCGCCCTCGACCCCGAGATGGTGGGTGAAGTGCTTGAGCTGATGAAAGAGCTGGCTCACACCGGCATCACCATGCTGGTGGTCACCCATGAGATGGGCTTTGCCCGCGAAGTCTCCAACCGCGTCATCTTCATTGACGAGGGCCGCATTCAGGAGGATGAGCCGCCGCAGGAGCTGTTCACCAACCCCAAGCACCCGCGTTTGAAGGCATTCCTCTCCAAGATGCTGTAAGATAGAAAGAAACAACACAAAACCCGGAACTCTTTCAGAGCCAGGACGGCTTGAAAAGAGTTCCGGGTTTTGTTCATTGTTTTTTCAGAGAGCTGTTTTGCAGCAGTCTTTCTTCTTATGCTCAGTTGTTGGCTTCCACCTTGCTCAGGAGGATGCGGTCATTGTCGAGGGCCTTGCCGGCGTTCTCGCGGAACTTCTCGAGCAGGTCGTCCACGGTCATCTTGCTGCGGGCCTCGCCCTTGACATCGAAGACGATGCGGCCCGCGTCCATCATGAGGGTGCGGTTGCCCAGCTCCAATGCCTGATGCATATTGTGGGTGACCATCAGGCAGGTGATTTTCTTTTCGGCCACGATGCTCTTGGTGAGGTCCAGCACCTTTTCGGCGGTGGCAGGGTCGAGAGCGGCGGTGTGCTCGTCCAGAAGCAGGAGCTTCGGGGTGACGAGGGTGGCCATCAGCAGGGTCAGCGCCTGACGCTGACCGCCCGACAGCAGGCCCACCGGCTGCTTCATCCGGTCTTCGAGGCCCATATCCAGCAGGGCCAGCTTCTCACGGAAGATCTCCTTATCCTTGCGGGAGATGCGGGAGAAGATGGCGTTGGGGGCCGTCCCTGCGCGAAGGTAGGCCAGCGCCAGATTCTCCTCGATGGTCATGTTGGGGGCCGTACCCTTGAGCGGGTCCTGGAACAGGTGGCCGATGACCCGGCTGCGCTGATATTCCGGCGCGAAGGTGATGTCCTCGCCGCCCAGCGTGATGCTGCCCTCGTCGGCGATGAAGCCGCCGGTGATGGCGTTGAAGAGGGTGGATTTACCCGCGCCGTTGGAGCCGACGATGGTGGCGAAGTCTCCCGCTTCCATGGTCAGGCTGACGCCGTTCAGGGCCACTTTCTCGTTGACGGTGCCGGGGTTGAAGGTCTTGTGCAGGTCACGAAGTTCGAGCATTTCCATTTTACACACGCTCCTTCCGTGCCTGACGGGCCGCACTGCGGCGCTTCTCAAAGGCGATCTTCTCCTGAATAGCGGGCATCGAGATGGCCACCGCCACGATGATGGCGCTGACCAGCTTCATGGCAGCAGCCGGGACGTTGAAGCGGAGGGCCACCGCCACGATAAAACGGTAGAGGCAGCTGCCGAACACGACGCCCAGCACACGGCGCACCATCGTCCGCTTGCCCACCAGCGTTTCTCCGATGATGAGGGAAGCCAGCGCGATGGTCACCATGCCGGTGCCCACATTGATGTCGCAGCTCTTCTGGTACTGAGCCAGCAGGCCGCCGGAAAGGGCGGTCAATGCGCCCGAGATGCAGAGGCCCACCGTGATGGTGAAGGCGGGGTTGATGCTGGAAGCACGCACCATGGCAGCGTTATCGCCGGTGGCACGGATCGAGAGGCCGAGGCGGGTGCCGAGGAAGCCCACCATGGCGGCACCGGCCAGCGCGATGACTACCGCCGCCAGCACCAGCTTATACCCGCCGCCCGTGAAGCGCAGGGCGCTCTTGGCGATGGAGAAGACGGTATCGGTCTTGACCAGCGACATGGTGGACGAGAAGCCCATCACGGCCAGGTTGATGGTGTAGAGGCCGGTGTTGACGATAATGCCGGCCATGATGCTCTCGACGCCGAGGCGGGTCTGCAAAAAGGCTGTGATGAAACCGGAGCACACACCGGCCGCCATCGCCGCCAGCAGGGCGAGGAAGGGGTGGCCGGTCAGCGCCACCTGACAGGCGACAGCGCAGCCAAGGGTGAAGCAGCCGTCGGTGGACAGGTCCGCGATATTCAGGATGGAATAGCTCAGAAACAGAGCCAGCGCAACGAGGGCGTAGATGCAGCCCAGCTCGAGCGCGGTCTGGATGACGTTGAGCGAAAAGATACTCGCCAGCATGGTGTGCTCCTTAATAAATAATATTTTTCTTTTTAAGGCTCTCCCTTTGGGAGAGCTGGCGCGCAAGCGCCTGAGAGGGCAAGCCGCCTGACCAAAAGCTATTCGCCTTGCGATAACCTTTTGTTCGAGTCAACTTATCGCAGCGTTTTTGCTTTTTTCACAGCGTCCTTGCCCTCTCCGTCACCTTCGGTGACACCTCTCCCAAAGGGAGAGGCTTTCAGCGGTTAAGAGAAGTTCTCCGCCGTGGTCACTTCCACGGCCTCGGTGCAGTAGGGTGCAAAGGCCTTCTTCACGGTGTCGAGGTCGAGGCCCAGAGCCTCGCAGGTCTCGGTGTTGATGGTGGCAATGCCGTTGTCGAAGGTCTGGAAAGGCAGGTCCGCAGGGGTCTTGCCGTCGCAGAGCAGTTCCACCACCATATCGGCGGTAGCCTCGCCCAGCTGGACGTAATCGACGCCGTAGCCCACGAAGGCACCGTTCAGGGCGAAGCTGTCAGCGCCGGTGTAGTGCTGGACGCCTGCCTCGGTGAAGGTCTCGTAGATGGAAAGCTCGGCGGTCATGACGGTGTTGTCAGTAGGGGTGAAGACAGCCTTGACACCGGCGGCGATGAGGGCCTCGGCGGCCATCTGGACTTCGGCGGTGGTGGTGCCGTTCTTCTCGATGTACTTGATGCCCTTGCTGTCGCAGAAAGCCTTGGCGTCTGCAATGGCCTGTGTAGAAGCATCCTGGCTCAGATCATACAGCAGACCGATGGTGTCGATGTCGGGGTTGACGGCCAGGATGAGGTTCATGATGGCGTCGGTGTTCAGGGCGTCGGAAGTGCCGGTGATGTTCGGCTCGGTGTCAAAGCCTGCGGCAGCCGGGTCGGTGACGGCGGAGTAGACGACGGGGATGTCGGTGTCCTCCACAGTGGCCAGCATAGTAGCGGCGGTGGGGGTAGCCACAGCCACGATGACGTCCACGCCGTCGGCCACGAGGTCGGCGCCGATCTGGTTCAGGTTGGTCTGGTCGGCCTGTGCGTTGGCGTAATAGTCGGCGTAGTCGAAGGTGACGCCCTTCTCCTTGCCCACCTCGTCCAGACGCTCTTCCACCGACGCAACGATCTGGTTCAGGGAAGCGTGGTCAACGTAGTTGACAATGCCCACCTTGAAGGTCTGGCCTGCCTCGCTGGCGGCGGCAGAAGATGCTGCTGCACCGGAAGCGGTGCCGGATGCAGTGCTCGAAGCGGACGAACCGCAGCCGGTCAGACCCAGAGCGGAAACAGTGGCGGCGGCCATAGCGGCTTTCAGAAAGCTGCGGCGGGAGATCCTGTTCATGGTTTTCATAGCGGTTGCTCCTTCCCTGGAGCGGGCGGCATGTAAAATAAAAACCCGCTCCACTTGCGGGACGGGCTTTTGTTCTCATATAACAAAACGACCCTGTCCCTGTGTGTTCATCCACAAGGACAGAGTCGAAAAATTCGAATCTGCGGTGCCACCTTGCTTGCCTTGCTCGCTTTCCTCTTGAAAGCCGCAAAGCCCCTCACGGAGAGCCAACACTCCCCTGCCCTGTAACGGAGGCTTCCGTCCCAAGCTACTGGAGGCTCTGCCCCGTTTGCCCGGCCCTCGGCGGCCCACGAATCTCTGCCCCGCTCTCGCCCGTTTTCACTGTCCGGGCTCACTGAAGATGCGCTTTGCAGGTTCTCTTCCGCCTCATTGGTTTGATTGCATTATACACTTTATCCGTGTAAAGTCAAGAGGGAATTTCAAAATTTTCCGTCAGATTTTTTCACGTTTCATCACTCGAGGTTGAGTTTGTTTCGCATCAGCCAGACCGTCAGCCCGAACCAGAAGACGCCGAACGCCGCCGCGATGCCCAGCGTGACCATCGCGCTCCCCATGTAGCCCAGAGCCGATATGCTGCCCACATCGCCTACGATGCTATAGATGGCCGTCTCGTAGACGCCGGTGCCGATCTGGAGCAGCTTTTCGAGCCAGCCCTGCAGATACTGCATGACAAAGAAGCTCAGGATGCCCGCCAGCGCGGGGTGGTTCTTGAACTGATGTCCCACCATGCAGGCAGCATAGATGCAGGCGATGGCGCTGACCATCCGCACGAAGCTGACGACGCCGCTGAAAGCCAGCGCCTCCCAGAACTCCATGTTACAGCGGGCGAATGCCTCCCGGATGCCCGACCACATCAGCGGCAGCTGCTCAAGCAGGTCCATATCCGCCATCATCAGGACAGCCAGAATGCCGAAGGAAAGGCAGGCTGCGAGGATGCTGCACAGGCTCCACACGGTGCTGGAGATGAGCTTCGAGGTCACAAGCTGTGTTTCCGTCACCGGCAGGGTGTGCATCAGATAGCCCTCCCGGCCCAGCAGGTTGCGGTAGAACCGCTGCACGATGGTCATGATGGTGACGACCACGGTGCCGATGATGACGCCGGTGTAGACAAGGCTCAGCAGGCCCACGAGAGTCGAATAGGCGTCACTATTGGTGCTGTTCCATCTCCAGAGGGACCCTCCAAAGAGCACCGACGCCGCCAGCAGGGCCAGATACATTCCGCCGTAGGTGCGGGCGGTGGCCTTGAACTCATATTTCAGTAACTTTTTCAGCATTTGAATACCTCCCGGAAATATGCATCCACACTCATGCCCTCGGTCTCGCGGAGCTCATCCACCGAGCGGTGGGCGAAAATTCTGCCGTTCTTCAGGAACACAGCCTCATCCAGCACCGGCTCCACGTCCTCGATGAGGTGGGTGGAGATGATGACCGAGGCGTCCCGGCTGTAGTTGGTGAGGATGGTGTTCAGGATGTAGTCCCGCGCCGCCGGGTCCACGCCGCCGATGGGTTCATCCAGCAGGTAGAGCCGGGCGTTTCGGCTCATGGCAAGGATGAGCTGGACTTTCTCCTTGTTGCCCTTGGAAAGGCTCTTGAGGGGTGCTTTGGGCGAAAGCTCCAGCTTTTCCAGCATCTCATTCGCCTTGGCAGGGTCGAAGTCGGCGTAGAAATCCCGGAACATCTCCACCAGCTGCTCCACCCGCATCCAGTCGGGCAGCCATGCGGCATCCGGCAGGTAGGAGACGATGGCCTTCGTGTCCGGGCCGGGGGCCATGCCCGCGATTCGGATACTGCCCGCCGTGGGCTGCAAAAGGCCGTTCGCCAGTTTGATAAGGGTGGTCTTGCCGCTGCCGTTGGGGCCAAGCAGGCCCACGATGCGGCCAAAGCCGATGTGCAGGTCGATGCCGTCGAGGGCGTTCGTCCCCTTCTGGTAGGATTTCGTCAGGCCCTCACAAGTTAAAAGCTCATTCATTTGAATCACTCTCCTTTGTTTCCCAGCCCGTCATAAGCTTTGCGGCCTCTGCCGGGCCGTAGCCGATGCCGCGCATTTTTTCGAGATATTCGGCGGTCATGGCGCGGGCCGTCTCGTCCCGCAGCTGTTCCAAAAGGGCTGTATCTTCGGTGACGAAGCGGCCCGTGGTCCGCTCGGTGTAGACAAGCCCTTCCGCTTCCAGCTGGGCCAGCGCCCGCTGCATGGTGTTGGGGTTGACGCCTGCCGCTGCGGCCATGTCGCGCACCGAGTCCAGATGTCCGCCGGGCGGGTAGACGCCCGCCAGGATTTTTGCCTTGAGCCGTTCCACGATCTGTGCGTAGATGGGGCGGCTCATATCGAATCGTTCGCCCATCGTCTCATCTCCTTGTGTTGCTGTGCTAAGTGCTTAATACAATAATACTCAGATCATCTTTTTTGTCAAGAGGGAATTTTCAATTTCTTCAAAATATGCTATACTGTCTTTTGTATGCTAAAAGAAAATGCGCAGGAGCACAGAATCTATGAAAGCGACCATCATCATCCCCAACATCAACGGCAAAGGCTGGCTCAAGGACTCCATCGAGTCGGTCTA
>OJRY01000359.1_pt1 | contig 46302 bp, 37 predicted proteins | sample 1599311 | NCBI WGS metagenome assembly OJRY01 (sample SAMN04168657, study PRJEB22393) | human gut metagenome | biome: human gut microbiome; feature: stool | host: Homo sapiens | collected 2014-03-20 | reverse complement strand
CCCCTATTTTTCCCTTATTTTCGCCGCAACGCCTGCGCACCCGCCTCGCCGGCACGCAGGTTCGGCACGTCCCCTCGCAACCGCCGGAGCGGAACCTCCGAAAAAAGCGGCAGCGGACGGCCCCCTCGCCGATCCCGACGGACGTCCCCGCTCACCGCGCCGACTGCCGTTCGATCCATGCCATCAAGACCTCCACGACATATCGCTGTTCCCGTGCGGTCAGCTCCCGACCGGCAGGGATCGCATGCCACTTAGCCAGACAACCGCGGCAGCAGCAGGCTGTGGCATGCTGAGCGATGAAAACGGGGTGCCCCCGCATGGGCGTCTGCCTGCCGTCGTTGGGAATAAACGCCGGCGCGAGCCGCCGACGCACGAAATCTTCGGCATGACGGCGGATGACCGCCATTCCCCGGCGTTCGATACAGGCGACCTCTTCGGACCCCAGACGGAACCGGCTGCGGAAATCGGACTGCGCCAACCGCGCGAAAAGCGCCTCGAACGGAGATGCCTGCATCAGATACTCCTTACGGTTTTGGTCCATATCGTTTCACTCGACGGGACAAAGATAACGCCGAACGACCGCTTCCGGACAGCGGCGGCGGAATTTTATTCATGCTTCTCCGCCAAATATCCCTGCAATGTCCCGTGTCGGAAGTTCGCTCCGCCGCCTGCTATTCGTCGAAGTTCGTGCAGATCCGCCGTCGGCGAACGGCATCTTCGCACGCAACGTCCGTCAAATAGATCAAGAGGCACTTTTGCGGATAAGTTATTTTCCACCTCGTCCACGCACGAAAAAAGCGGAGAGCGCCCGTCAGTGTCCTAATCTCGACGGCGCTCTCCCGACAAACGTGTTGGCAAATACGTTTCCGTTCTCTCTCCACGAGGGCCGGATATTCCGAAACGAAAAATCCGGCCGCGGAATTCGCTGCCGGAGTATCGTATCGTCGAAAGTCTCTTCGTCCCGCCCCGTACATTCGCCGGAGCCGCTTCCCGTTCGATTCTGTTGCTGCCGAGAAGTCGTTTGCGACTTTCGCCCGTTACCCGCAGGCGCAAATTCCCAACCATTTCGTCAAGCCGAGCGCAATCGAGTTTGCTCGAATTGCCGAGGCGAGAAATGGAAGAACAAAGTTCAATCGCAACGGCAGGTCTTCTGACTCGTTCCGTCTGCGACGCCTTCCCGACCCGGAAGTCAGTGGCAAGAGAGTGTCGCACACGTTCGCTCCCCGAAGAGGGAAGCAGGAACATACAGCAGCGGGAACTGTTCGGGATTCACACCCGATTCCCATTTGATCCCCTCGGTCGGCGCCTTGCGGCGGGCTTCGGAGAACCGTTGCAGAGCAAAGATAACGATTTTTTCGAAACACGCAGCCGATTCCCCTATTTTTTTGACAGAAAAAGGAGGCCGCCGACAACCGGCAGCCTCCTTCCAGCCCCACGGCCGGCGGCGATCCCGCCGCCTCGCCGTGCGCTAATTCGTCAATTCATCGGGCATTGCGACGGGCTTGCCCGTGCGGCGCACCGTGGGCATCGGCGCCTTCCAGCCGCGCAGCCTGCTGCCGAGCTCGGCAGCCAGCTCCTTCACCTTTTCGGGATGTTCGGCAGCGAGGTTACGCTGCTCGCCCAGATCGGTCGACAGGTCGTAAAGTTCCAGTTCGCCGGTCTGCATCCGGTAGACGAGTTTCCAGTCCCCCTTGCGCACGGCGCTCAGGTAGTCGATGTCCGCCAGATCGTAGGGCTTCCACTTGTGGGGATAGTGCAGCACCAGCACCCGTTCGGGATCGAGGCCCGACACCTCGGCGGGGATCACCAGCCGGTTGGCCTCCGCCTGCGATGCGATCTCGCCCCGGGCCGCAGCCTTCGCCGCGATCTCGGAACCCTTCGTGACCAGTTTCACCAGACTCTCGCCGTCCACCGCCTGCACGACGCGCGGATTGCGCACGCCGGCCACTTCGAGGAGCGTCGGGAAGAGGTCTTCGACGATCACGGGCGTATTCACGCGCGTGTTCGGTGCGACGCGGCCCGGCCAGCGGAACATGAGCGGCACGCGGACGCCTCCCTCGTAGCACGACCCCTTGCCTTCGCGCAGCGGTTTGTTCTGCGTGTGCAGCACGCCGCCCTTCTGCTTGTTCTCGCTGTTGCCGCCGTTGTCGGTCATGAAGACGACGACCGTATTCTTCTCGACCCCCATCTCTTTCAGATAGTCGAGCAGGTCGCCGAGGCTCTTGTCCACACCTTCGACCATCGAGGCATAACGCGCCTGCCCCTTGTCCATGCCCGCATCGAGATACTTCTGTATGAAGCGTTTGTCGGGCTGGATCGGCGTATGGGTGGCGTAGTGCGCCATATAGAGGAAGAAGGGCTCGCCGTGCCGGATGGGATATTCGAGCGTTTTGAGCGCCTCGCGCGTGAGCGCTTCGGTCAGGTGCACGCCCGTACCGTAATACTCGGTCATGTTCTGCACGGCCAGCATATTCCACTTTTCGGGCGTATTGCCGTAATTCTCCTCGCTCTGGTAACTGCGCGGCATTCCGGCCACGTTGCCCGAAACGTTGACGACGAAGCCCATGTTGTAGGGACTGGCTCCCGGCGTACCGGCCGACGCCCAGTGCGCCTTGCCCACGTGAATGGTGAAATAGCCCGCATCCTTGAGCAGCTGCGGCAGCGGTGTGGCGTACTGCGTATGCGCCACGCCCGGAGCGGGACTCATGCCGTTGATGTTCCATTCCGGACGGATCAGTCTGTCCCCCGTATTCTCCTCGATCTGTCCCGTCTCCATCGCTACGGCGCCGCCCGTAGCGTCGCTGGGCGTGTCGCGCATCGTCGACGTCCAGTTGGTGATGCCCGTATGGGCGGCGTTCATGCCCGTGAGCAGGCTGGTGCGCGTCGGCGTCGAGACCGGACAGGCATAGGCGCTGGTCAGGATAACGCCCTCGCGAGCCAGCCGATCCATATTGGGCGTATGGAACCGCAGATTGTTCGGATAGACCTCCTCGCCGTAAGCGACCGAGCTGTCCACCCAGCCCATATCGTCCACGAGAAAAAAGACGATGTTGGGTTTGTCGTCTTTCGCCAAGACAGCGGCAGGGGCCAGCAGCGACAGGCCCACCAATGATTTTCGGACAGGTTTCATCTTTTCGATTCAGATTGGTTTCGTAAATGGAATTACCTTTTGCGGTAAAGTTAAGAAAAAAGCGAGAAACCGCAAAACCGGACGCTCAAACCGGAATAACTCCCGAAACGAATCGACGAATCTCTCTTCGGAATCAGAATGGGCAACCCCTCCAAACCGAAGATGAACCGTCCCGCACGCCGCCGGCAGACGATACATCCCCCCGTGCGGCGCCGTCGAACGAGGGGCCGCAAAGCGGAGTCTCCCCGCCCGGACAGCCCCGACTCGTCAAGCCTTGACCGCCACGGCGTCGATCTCGACGCGCGCACCCATCGGCAGACGCGCCACCTCGTAACAGACGCGCGCCGGCAGCGCGCCGGTGAAATAGGTGGCGTAAACGCCGTTCATCGCGGCGAAATCCCCGATGTCCTGCAACAGGACGGTGGTCTTCACCACATCCGACAGCGCATACCCCGCCTCGGCGAGAATGGCCGAAATGTTCTCGAGCACCCGCTGCGTCTGCGCCTCGATGCCCTCGGCCATCAGGCCCGTCGCGGCGTCGATGGGCAACTGTCCCGATACATACAATGTGGTACCCGCGGCAATCGCCTGCGAATAGGGGCCGACGGCCTTGGGGGCCAGCGGCGAAGCAATGACTTTTTTCTGCATATCGATTCGGTTCAAAATTACATACAACGAACAACTTCCGTGCGCAAACGAGACCTCGGCCCTCCGGACCGCATCCGCCGGAATCGGAACCCGCCGAGGGGATCGATTCGCCGAGGGGAGGGGCTTCAACAAGCGTTTTCCGCGTCCGGCGGCTGTGCGAAACGGCTTTCCGCCGCCGCAGGCCGAAAACGAAAGGCGCCCGTATGCAAAGATAACAGATTAATTGCGTATATTTGTCGACCGAAAACAAAAAACTCATCCGTTGTCCCGTATGCAAACCCGCAACCGCTTCCGTCCGCTTTGTCTGCTCCTGCTGCTGGCCGCAGCTTCGGCCTGCTGCCCCTGCCGCAAATACCAGAAACTCTACGGCGCGCCGCTCGTCGGTACCCGCTGGCTGCTCATCCAGCTCGACGGCGAGGAGGTCGCCAATTCCGACGGACGCTTCTCGCTCCGCTTCGAAGACGCCAAACGATTGAGCGGACGAGGCGGCTGCAACCGCTACTCGGCCTCGTGCGACGCGGAGGCGGGCGGACATCTGCGCGTCGGCCCGATCGCCTCGACACGGATGACCTGCCCCGAAGCGCAGCGCGAACGGGCCTTCTTCGCCATGCTGCGCAGCGCCGTGCGCTACGAGCTGGACGCCAAGATGCTCATACTGAGCGACAGCATCGGCGTCCGTGCGGTATTCCAGGCCGCAGAAGAGGATCAGAACACTAAAAATCAAAAGATTAACTGATCCATCCGGCAACTCGCCAACCGGCGACATGCGGCGGAAAAGCCTCCCGCACACATTTTCGTTTTTTGTAGATAATTTGTGGATAAGTTTCGCCGAAGCGAGGCTCTTTTTTTCAGAAAAAAAGAAGACCTTTGTAAAGGTGCGTCTTCCCTGCACCGGACCGGAGTCCGAAAAAATAACAATAATATAAGGTATGTCAGCAAAAACCACCCCGAAAGGGCTCAAAGAGGTAACCTATAACGATGCCGTGGCACGATCGAAGGAGTACTTCGGCGGCGACGAACTGGCGGCGACGGTATGGGTTTCGAAATACGCCCTCAAAGATTCGTTCGGCCATATTTACGAAAGCTCGCCCGAAGATATGCACCACCGTATCGCCGCCGAGATCGAACGCATCGAGAAGAACTATCCCAACCCTCTGTCGCGCGACGAGATCTTCGCGCTGCTCGACCACTTCCGCTACGTCATCCCGCAGGGCGGCCCGATGACCGGTATCGGCAACAATCTGCAAATCGCTTCGCTGTCGAACTGCTTCGTCATCGGCCACAAGAAGCCCGCCGACTCCTACGGCGGCATCATCCGCATGGACGAGGAGCAGGTGCAGATCATGAAACGGCGCGGCGGCGTGGGACACGATCTCTCGCACCTGCGCCCCACGGGCAGTCCCGTGCTCAACTCGGCGCTCACGTCGACGGGTATCGTCCCCTTCATGGAGCGTTACTCCAACTCGACGCGCGAGGTGGCGCAGGACGGCCGCCGCGGTGCGCTGATGCTGACCATCTCGATCAAGCACCCCGACGCCGAGCGCTTCATCGACGCCAAGGTGGACACGTCGAAGGTGACGGGCGCCAACGTCTCGGTCAAGATCGACGACGAGTTCATGCGCGCGGCCATCGCCGGCAAACCCTACCACCAGCAGTTCCCCATCGACGCCGAGAAACCGATGTACGAGCAGGATATAGACGCCCGAGCGCTGTGGAAGAAGATCATCCACAACGCATGGAAGTCAGCCGAGCCGGGCGTGCTGTTCTGGGATACGATCCTGCGCGAAAGCATCCCTGACTGCTATGCCGACGAAGGGTTCAACACCGTCTCGACCAATCCGTGCGGCGAAATTCCGCTCTGCCCCTACGACTCGTGCCGTCTGCTGGCGCTGAATCTTTACAGCTACGTCGACAAACCCTTCACCGCGGAGGCATCGTTCGATTTCGCAAAATTCCGCGACCACGTGGGCAAGGCCATGCGCATGATGGACGACATCATCGACCTGGAACTGGAAAAAGTCGAGCAGATCATCGCCAAGATCGACGCCGACCCCGAAGAGGCCGATATCCGCTACGTGGAGAGCAACCTCTGGAAAAAAGTGCGCGAAATGGCGCTCAAAGGCCGTCGCACCGGCCTGGGCATCACCGCCGAAGGCGACATGATCGCCGCGCTGGGGATGCGCTACGGTTCGGACGAAGCGGTCGCATTCGCCGTCGAGGTGCACAAAACCCTGGCCCTGGCTGCCTACGGCGCATCGGTCGAGATGGCCGAAGAACGCGGGGCCTTCCCGCTCTACGACGCCGCGCGCGAGCTCGATAACCCGATGATCGCCCGCATCCGCGAGGCCGATCCGGCGCTCTACGAGCGGATGGTCAAGTCGGGACGCCGCAACATCGCCATGCTGACGATCGCCCCCACGGGTACCACGTCGCTCATGAGCCAGACGACGTCGGGCATCGAACCGGTCTTCCGTCCCGTCTACAAACGCCGCCGCAAGATCAACCCGTCGGATCACAACGTCAAGGTCGCCTTCGTGGACGACACGGGCGAGCGGTTCGAAGAGTTCTACGTCTTCCACCACAACTTCGTGGAATGGGCGCGCGTGAACGGCCACGACACCTCGACGCTCGCCACGATCTCCGACGCCGAGCTGGAAAAGCTCGTCGCCGCGTCGCCCTACCACAAGGCGACGGCCAACGACATCGACTGGGTGGCCAAGGTCAAGATGCAGGGCGCGATCCAGAAGTGGGTCGACCACTCGATCTCGGTGACGGTCAACCTTCCCAACGAGGTGAGCGAGGAGTTGGTGGCCGACGTCTACCGCACGGCTTGGGAATGCGGCTGCAAGGGCGTCACGGTCTACCGCGACGGCTGCCGCGAAGGCGTGCTGCTGGACAAGAAACAGAAGAAGAAAGGGGGCGACAAAGGCGCTGCCGACGGATCGCTCAAACGCCCGAAGTCACTGCCTGCGGACATCGTGCGGTTCAAGAACGGACAGGAGGAGTGGATCGCCTTCGTGGGCCTGATGGACGGCCGCCCCTACGAAATCTTCACCGGTAAACTCGAAGAGGACGCCCTCTACATCCCGCGCAAGATCACCAAAGGCAACATCATCAAGGTGCGCGAGGCCGACGGCAAGAAGCGCTACGATTTCCAATACACCGACCGCTACGGCTACACGAATACCGTGGGAGGCATTTCGCGTCTGTTCGACGAGGAGTTCTGGAACTACGCCAAGCTCATCTCCGGCGTGCTGCGGCACGGCATGCCCATCGACAACGTGGTATCGCTCATCGAGTCGCTGCATCTTAACAGCGAGACGATCAACACGTGGAAGAACGGCGTGGAGCGAGCGCTGAAACAGTATATCGTCGACGGCACCAAATCCAAGGAGAAGTGCCCGAGCTGCGGACAGGAGACGCTCGTCTACCAGAACGGCTGTCTCACGTGCGTCTCGTGCGGCTATTCGAAGTGCGGTTGATTCCCCGCGCCGGAACGAAACGGATTCCCCCGCCTGAGCCGATACGGCCCGGACGGGGGAATCCGTTTTCCGCTCCTTTCCGCGCCCGCGACGACCGGATGGAAGCCCGCAGACGGCAAGGCCCGCCCCACCTTGCCGCCGAACTCCTCCGCCCGCCGGCCCGATTCCGGCAGAAGGGTTCCGCCGGCCCGACCGCCGGTCGGAACGGGGACTCTCCCGCAAGAATCCGAAGCACGGACGAATTCCGATCAAAAAGACCGATACGCTATCCGATAGTTCCGCTTCCGCCCCATATCTTCCGTTTTGTCGCTTATTATCAGATCAAAAAAATGCAATAAATACTTTTTTTAAATAAAAATACCTATTTTTGCATAGAATATGAATGTACAAGAAAGTCTGTGACTTCGTAGACAACACACACACGATTTGCACGAACTTTGAGAGAATCGAGTTTAACTTAAATATTCATTACTATGAAAAAATTATTCCTTTTGTGTGTATCCGCACTGTTCGCTGCTGGCAGTTACGCCCAGACCAGCGAAGAGGTCGTTGTCATGGAAGTTCAAGATGTTCAGTCGGTTTCGAAGTACCCCAGCGTCAGAGGGTTCGTTTCGAACGGTTTCTGGGATAACTGGGAGCTCTCGTTCGGCGGCGGTCTGTCGATGATGAGCACCTCGAACCTCGTCTTCAAGGACATGCCCGGCAGCTTCGGCGACCGCCTCGGCTTCGAAGTGAACGTCGCCGCCACGAAGTGGTTCCACCCTGTATTCGGTGCCCGTCTGCAATTGGCCGGCGGTCGTTTCCGTAACATCTCGCAGTTAGGCGGCAATACGCAGCGCACGCCCTATATGTTCGTGCACACCGACCTGATGATCAACTTCTCGAACTGGGCGGGCGGCTACCGTGCAGACCGCGCCTACTACGCCGTTCCGTTCGTCGGCTTCGGTTACATGGCCATGGATTTCACGGACCGCGCGCACGATCTGGGCTACGGCACCAACCAGGAGCTCGCCTTCACGGCCGGTTTGCTGAACAAGTTCCGCATCGCCAAGGGCTGGGATCTCGACATCGAACTCAAAGGTATGCTCTTCGGCGAGAAGGATCTGCCCGCCTCGTTGAACAGCGGCGGCGCCTATGCCGTAGCTTACAGTGCGACGGCGGGTTTCACGCACCGCTTCAACGACCGCAACTGGAAGCGTCAGATGCCGCAGAAGTATACGGACGCCGACATCGCAGCCTACACGGCCGCTATCGCAGCGCTCGAAGGTTCGCTGGCCGCAGCCCGCAACAACGAGAAGTCGCTGGCAGACCAGCTGGCCGCAGCCAACAAGGCATTGCAGGATGCGAAGGGCAAGAAGGAGGTCTTCGTCAACGGAGCATGTCCCGCATTCTTCAAGATCAACAGCGCCGCACTGTCGCAGCGTAACAAGATCCTGCTCGATCTCGTAGCCGATGAGATCAACTCAAGCCCGGCCGACAAGACCTTCACCGTTTCGGGTTACGCCGACAAGGAGACGGGTAGCGCAGCCTACAACCAGAAGCTCTCCGAGGAGCGTGCCCAGGCCGTAGCCGAGTACCTCGAAAGCAAGGGCGTGAAGGCCGACCGCCTGATCGTCAAGGGCTACGGTGCAACGGTTCAGCCTTTCAGCGGCAACATCGAGAACAACCGCGTCGTCGTAATCAAATAAGCGGCACGCATGCTTACAAACAGAAAGGCCGCACTTCGCAGTGCGGTCTTTCTGTTTTCCCTATGGATGCCGTCTTGCAGGAGGCAGGACGGACTTCCGCGGAAGCGGAATCCGGAGTCCGGAGCAAACCTCGGCGAACGGATCGTTCGCCCGAGGGGTCGAAATCCGGCCGAACAAAAAGCGGTCAGGAGCGGCATGTGCACGCTCCCGACCGTTTTCTCTGCGGACGCATCCCGCCTTACTTGACGATGACGGCATTGACCAGCCGCACCTTCGAAACCTCGTTGATACGGTCGCGCAGCGCCTCGCGCTGATAGAACAACTCCTGCCTTACGACGCTCGACTGCAACCGGACATAGAGAATCCGATTCTCCAACCGCAAATCGGTCGTGAGATTCGCCACGGCGTCGCCCACCACCTCGCGCCACGTATCGGGCAACCGCCCTTCGGCGACCTTCGCCGCCACATAGGGACGCGCGAAAAACTCTTCGAGCAGGTCGCCCATCAACATCGCTTTGGTCCGTCTCATCGTCTGCTATCCGTTCGTTCTCAACAGTCGTTTTCTCGCCATGGCATAGCTCGCGCAAGCGCGGCTCTGCCCATTTGGCTTAACGAAAACGTCGAATTTCTTTCGTCCATTTCTCGCCTCGGCAATTCGAGCAAGTTCGACTGCACTCGGCTTAACGAAATGGTTTGTCTCCTCGCAGCCGTTTTCCGCCCGGACATAAGCCCGAACAACTTCGGCTCTGCGCTCGAAGTACCTCAAATTCATGCCGTCCACCTCCCGTGCGGCATCCTGCACACGACCGGAGCATGGCGCCGCACGGCCGGAACCTCTTCCCGCAGAAACATATCCGCACGGCCGCAGGTCTTATTTCGCAATCTCCCCGTTCGCCACCACGTAGAGGCGATAGTCGCCGCCCTGCCGCCCGAGAATGGTCTCCAACCGTACCTTGTTGCAGTCGGTAATAACGATCTGCCCGAACTCCTCCCCCGACACCAGTTTGATGAGTTGTTCGACACGCCCCATGTCCAGCTTGTCGAACAGATCGTCGAGCAGCAGGATGGGCTTCTCCCCCTTGTCGGCACCGACGATGCGGTACTGCGCCAGTTTCAATGCCACGAGGAACGACTTCTGCTGCCCCTGAGAACCGTACTTGCGCAGCGGATAGCCGTCGATGCGCAGCACCAGGTCGTCGCGGTGGATGCCCGCGGTGGTGAACTGGTTCGCCAGATCGCGCTGCCGCGCACGCTGCAACAACTCCGTGAAAGGGGCCTCGGCCAGCTCCGAACGGTAGGTCAGCTCCACCTGTTCGCGCCGACCCGACAACAGGGCGTAGTACTCACCGACGAGGGGTTGCAGCCGTTCGGCGAACGCTTTCCGCTTCTCATAGATCGCCTGCCCGTGTTCGGCCAACTGCCGGTCGTAGATCGAGAGCATATCCTCGTCGGAGCCGACTTTGAGATAGCGGTTCCGTTCCGACAGCACGGCGTTGTAACGCATCACGGCCGAAAGATACCCCCGGTCGAGCTGCGAAATGCACCCGTTGAGATAGCGGCGCCGTTCGTCGGCGGCATCGCTCACGAGCGCCGTATCGGCGGGCGAGACGATCACGACGGGCACCAGCCCTACATGATCCGACAGGCGGTCGTACTCCTTGCCGTTGCGTTTGAGCGTCTTGCCGCCCCGACGGGCGAACGAGCAGACGATCTGTTCGCCGCGTCCGTCCGACCGTTCGTAACTCCCTTCGAGCAGGAAAAACTCCTCGCCGTGACGCACGCTCTGCGTATCGGTCATCGAGAAGGCCGACTTGCACATCGACAGGTAGTGGATCGCGTCGATGAAATTGGTCTTGCCCGCCCCGTTGTCGCCCACGAAACAATTGATCCCCGGGGTCAGCGGAAACTCCTCCTGACCGATATTCTTGAAATTGATGAGCGACAATCGTTTGAGATACATAGCTGCGGCCTTCCCGCCGAATCCCGATCGCGCACGGCACGTCGCGTGCGCGGGAAGGCGGTTCGCCTCCAAAGGTACGAAAAATCGAAAAAAATACCAGCATAAGGTGTGGATATTGGACAAAAAAATGTATTTTTGTGCTTTGAATCGCAGAAAAATAAAAACTAAGATAACGACTATGGCAAAAATTCAGAATGCAGCGAATTCGACCGAGGAGAGCATCGGCATCGCAATGAGCCGCACCGAACTTTTTTTCGAGAAAAACGGAAAGGCGCTCACGCTGGGGCTGATTGTACTGGTATTGCTGGGCGGCCTTTGGGTCGGCTACCGCAATCTCGTCAGCAAACCGCGTCACGAGAAGGCCGCCGAACTGCTCGCACAGGCGCAGAACAAATTCGAAGCCGATGACGCCGACTATACGGTCGCGCTCAACGGCGACGACAACGGCGCAGGCTTTCTCGAAGTGATCGAGCGCTACGGCTCGACCCCCGCAGGCAATCTGGCCAAGCACTACGCCGGCATCTGCTACCTCAAAGAGGGCGATTTGAAGAACGCCGCAGCCTATCTGGCCAAATACACGCCGGTGAAGGGCATTCCGGGATCCGTCGTCAATGCGCAGAACTACGGTTTGCAGGGCGACATCGCCGTCGACGAAGGCAACTACAAGGAGGCCGTAAGGTTCTTCGAGAAGGCCGTCGAGGCCGCCGACAACAACGCGACGGCTCCGATCTTCCTGATGAAGGCCGGCCGCGCCTACAAGGCGCTGGGCGACACCGCCAAGGCGAAAGAGTGCTTCGAGCGTATCGCGACCGCCTATCCGAGCTCCTTCGAAGCGCGCGACATCGAAAAATACATCAACAGTCTCTAACGAACGATGGCAACCAAGCACCGCAACCTGTCGCAACTCAACTCCCCGCTGCCGTCGGCCGAAGAGATGAAATTCGGTATCGTCGTGGCCGAGTGGAATCCCGAAGTGACCGAAGGACTGCTCAGCGGCGCCGTGCATACGCTGCGCAGCGCCGGATGCCCCGAACACAACATCCAGATCAAGTATGTTCCGGGGACGTTCGAACTGTCGCTGGGGGCCCAGTTTTTCGCGGAATACACCGACGTGGACGCCGTGATCGTACTCGGATGCGTCATTCAGGGAGATACGCGCCATTTCGATTTCGTCTGCCAGGGCGTGACGCAGGGCGTGATGCAGTTGCAGTTGCAATGGAACATGCCCATCGCCTTCGGCGTGCTCACGACCAACGACCTGCAACAGGCGCTCGACCGTTCGGGCGGCCGGCTGGGAAACAAGGGCGACGAAGCGGCGGCGGCGGCTATCCAGATGGTACATTTGCAGGACGAAATGGATACCGAAGAGAACGCGCTCGACCGCAAGGCCATCAACTGACGGATTCGGCACCGATACCCGAAGCGGAGTTTCAAAAGATTGAAACTCCGCTTTTTCATCGGCAGCCGCATAAAAAAGCGGGACGGATTTCATCCGCCCCGCAACTCTGCACTAATAACTAATCATTCCGTTAAGCCGAGCGCAATCGAGCTTGCTCGAATTGCCGAGGCGAGAAATGGAAGAAAAAATTCAACCTCTCCGGAATAATTATTTTGCAGCTTCAACGACTTCGACAGCAGCCTCGGCCTTGCAGCAGGAATCGGCCTTGACCGAATCCGCGCACTCGCCGCAGCACTCCGAAACCTCCTCGACAGCGACCTCGACGGTCTCTGCCTCGGCGGCAGCCTGCTTGTTCGCGTTACCTGCGCACGATACCATCGCAGCGGCAGCGACTACAACGATGAAAGCATAGATTTTTTTCATGATAAGAATGAATTAAAGATGGTTAATCGCTGCAAATATATCCAATAGCCGGAGATAATCAAAAGAAAAAATTAAAAATCTTATTTTCACGCGAAACCGGCGGTTTCCAGAATTGCAATATATTGGTAACAAACGCATTACCGCCGACCTTCCACCCTCTATGAACGAACCGGAACCGTCCGCCGTCGCAAACGGCTCTCCGCCGCAAGCCTCTCCCTTCCCGTTCGGCCGCGCTGCGGTCTCGACCCCGACCGACGATGCCGGCAATCCACTCCGCCGTATGCGGCGGGACACCCTTTTCTGCCGGAGCTCGTACGATTCCTGCCGGAGGCAGGCAACGGGACACTCTCCAAAACGCGAATTTCACGCATCAACATCGGTGCAACCCGTCCGGCCGAATGCAAAGAGACGAAAATCCCCTCCGAAGAGGGGCTTCACGACGGAGATGCGAGGTTCGTTTTGCTGCCCGACCCGTTTCGCCTTCGCCCGCCAACCGCGAAAAACGCAGGAATCGGATACGAGCCGGTTACAAAAAGCCTCGAATTTCATTCGTCGGGCGTCGCGGCGGCAGGTTCGGCCGTCGGAACATCCTCCGTCCCGTCGGGACTCTGCGGCGCCGCAGCCTCCGGATTCTCTTCGAGCAGATCGGCCGCCGTCAGCGTCTCGCGCATCAGAAAGGCTTTGGGGAACTTCGCGCGCACACGTTCGAGCAGCATGATCGCCTCCTCGGAGGTGACGCATCGGCCCGCCGAAACCTTGAAATAGGGAATATCGTAAACCATGTCGACGCTCACGCCCGGAAACGACTCCTCGAAGCTCTTCTTCACCTCCTCGGCTTCGAAGCGGGCATTCTGCCCGTTGCTGGTGTAGAGATTGATGCGCCAGCCGCTATGCCGTTTTTCGGCGGCGCTGCGCGAGGCTGCCGAGAATGCCGCCGCGTCGGGCGCCTCGTGAATCTCGACGCGGGCGCCGCTGTCCGGCTCGACAAGCCGCTGTTTGAACGCTTCGAGCGACTGGGCCTCTGCGGCCGTCGCCGCCGCCAGCGAAAGAAGCAAGATCGAAAAAATTGTTTTCATCATTCGGAATCCGTTAGTAAATCTTCGGGCCTCAGGCCAAAGGTATTCAAAAAATCCGACAACGGCATCCGGCGCCGGCCGATTTTTTTCACGGCGTCGCCCACGCGCAGCCGCAGCGCGAAGGAGACCGTCATGCGCTGCGTCTCGGCACGCTGCAACTTCCGCTGCACGGCATAGAGCGCCGCACGGTCGGGAACACGCAGCCGGCAACGCATCCGCACGTCGCCCTCCCAGCCGGACGCCACCGTCACCGTATCGCGCAACGTGGCGCGCAACACTTCGCCGCCGTCGTAGGCGAGCGACAGCACCGCCGCTTCGAACCGCAGCGGACGGCCGCCTCGATTGGCGACATGCAGCGTCACGTCCACACCGGCCGAACCGTAGGTCTCGACATCCTTCGGCACGATTCTGACCTCGCGCGCCAGATAACGATGGCAGCCGCCGAGCGTCGCGGCGGCCAGCAGCGCCAGGCAGAGGATATGCAGCCGCTTCAACACTTCTCGGCGGTATAAATCTGTGCGATGCCGAAACTCTGGCTCCGGGCACGGCAATCGCGGAACCCCGCTGCGGCGAGAATCGTCAGGAACTCCTCCGGCTGCGGAAATTCGTCCACCGAACGGGGCAGGTAATCGTAAGCCTGCCGGTCGTGCGACAGCCAGCCCCCGATACGGGGCAGCACCCGATGCGAATACCAGTCGTAGAGCCGTCCGAAAACCGGCATCGTGGGCGTCGAAAACTCCAGAATGACGATCCGCCCGCCCGGCCGCAACGCCCGCGACAGCTCGGCGAGCCCCCGCCCGAGATCCCCGAAGTTGCGCACGCCGAAGGCCACGGTCACCACATCGACCGATCCGGCCGCCGCCACCGCCGTCTCGGCGTCGCCCGCTTCGAGCGTCACGCGCTCTTCCAATCCCCGCGCGGCGACCTTGCGGCGCGCCACGTCGAGCATCCCCTCCGACAGGTCGACGCCCTTGATATGGGCCTCCGGAATGCTGCGCGCCATCATCACCGCCAGATCGCCCGTGCCGGTGGCCATGTCGAGCACGCGGCGCGGATGCAGCCGCCCGACGATGCGCACCACGCGCCGCCGCCAGATGCGGTCGACGCTCAGCGAAAGGGTATGGTTCAGGCGGTCGTAGGCCGGTGCGATGTTGTCGAACATCGCCCGCACCTCCTCCTTTTTACTCAATTCGGTATCGTACGGTTTCATAATCAATCGGTTTTGATCGCTTCGTCGGGGCGGATACGGGCCACGAACGCAGCGGGGACGAGCAGCAGCGCGAGAATCGCTCCCGCCGCCGCGACGTCGACTGCCAGCCACCATCCCGCGCTCACCGCCACGGGAACCTCCGAGAGCATGTATCCCGCCGGGTCGAGCCGGAGCAGGTGGAAACGCGCCTGGAGCCAGCACAGCAAACCCGCCGCCAGATTGCCCCACAACAGGCCGCGCCCCACGATGAAGGCCGCGCGGTAGAGGAAAATGCGGCGGATGCGGCGGTTCTCCATCCCCATGGCCTTCAACAGCCCGATCATCCGCGTGCGCTCCAGCACCAGGATCAGCAGCGCCGAAGCCATGTTGAAAAACGCCACGGCCACCATCACTGCGATGACGACCGCCGCATTGACGTCGTGCGCCTTCAACCAGTCGAAGACCGCCGGATAGCGCTCGCCGACGCTCACGGCCACGACGCCGTCGGTCTCCGGCAGATCCGAACGCAGCAGGGCGTCGTTGACCGCTTCGGCCAGCCGGTCTGCCTGCCGCACGTCGCCGAGGAAGAGGTCGTATCCCGAAACCTCGCCGGACGACCACCCCGACAACCGCTGCACGTTGCGCAGGTCGGTCAGCGCCGTGCGCTCCAACTCCTCCATCCCCGTCGAATAGAGTCCCGACACCTTGAACCGGTCGCGGCGGGGCCTCTCGTCGCCGGCGACGAAGAGCATCTCCACCTTGTCGCCCGCATGTACGCCCAGCAGGCGCGCCGTGCGTGCGGAGAGCAGCAGCTCCTTCGTACGCAGCGAATCGCCTACGCGCGGCAGCCTCCCTTCGGTGAGCCGGCCGGCGAAAAACGACCAGTCGTAGGAGCCGTCCACCCCTTTGAGCGCCACGCCCTCCATGGCATCGCGCGTGCGCACGATCCCGCTCTTGACGGCATAGGGCGTCGCCCGCTGCACGCCGTCGACGGCGCGCAGCAACGCTTCGAACCGAGCAGTCGCCGCGACGGGCCGCGACTCCGCGGCGTAGATCCCGGCGCCGTCGATCACCTCGACCGGCGCCGAAAAGCCCACCATGCGGGCCGTCACTTCGCGTTTGAAACCGAGGATCACGGCCAGCGCCACGAGCATCACGGCCACCGATACGGCCACCGAAACCACGGCGATGCGCGACATCACCCCGGGCCGGTTCTCCGGCGAGGTGCGGGCGGTGCGGCGCGCTATGAAAAATTCGAGGTTCAAACGACAGCGATCTTAACGGTTAAATTTCATGCAAAGTAACACAATTTTTCCTATTTTTGCAGCAACATACCGCGTTATATGAAAAAACAGGCACTCATCACGGGCGCGACTTCGGGCATCGGACGCGCCACGGCCCTGCGGCTTTCGGCCGACGGGTGGGACGTCGCGGCCACCGGCCGCCGCGCCGAACGGCTCGACGCGCTGCGCCGCGAAATCGAGGCGGCGGGCGGCGGGTGCCGCACGCTCGCGTTCGACATCCGCGACGAAGCGGCGTGCCATGCGGCGCTCGACGGGCTGGAGCGGATCGACCTGCTGGTCAACAACGCCGGTCTGGCCGCCGGATTCGAGCACCTCGACCGCGGGTCGACAGCCGACTGGAACGCCATGATCGACACCAACGTCAAGGGGCTGCTCTACGTCTCGCAGATCGTCGCGCGCAAGATGATCGCCGCGGGCGGCGGGCACATCGTCAACATCGGCTCGATCGCCGGCACCGAACCCTACGAGAACGGCGCCGTCTACTGCGCCACCAAGCACGCCGTGCACGCCATTTCGCAGTCGATGCGCGCCGACCTGCTCTCGCACGGCATCAAGGTGAGCGAAGTGCGTCCCGGCATGGTCGAGACCGAATTCTCGGTGGTGCGCTTCCACGGCGACCGCACGGCTGCCGACAACGTCTATCGGGGCGTCGAGCCCCTCACGGGCGACGACATAGCCGAAGCGATCGCATGGATCGCACAATTACCGGCGCATATGAACGTTAATGAAATCGTACTGATGCCCTCGCAGCAGGCGTGCCAGTACTACGTTCATCGCAAATCCTAAAAACCGAAAAAAATGTTACTCGCACACCTTATCCAGGCCGGATACTACGGCCACCCGAGCGGATTCTTCTACGGCATGTCGGCCGGAACGATGGGTTCGTGGATTCTCATTATCGTGATCGGCATCGTGGGCTGGATCGTACAGGCCCGTTTGCAGTCGGTCTTCGCCAAATACGCCCGGGTGCCCTTCCCAGGCGGGCTGACGGGCGCCGAGGTAGCCGAAAAGATGCTGCGCGACAACGGTATCCGCAACGTGAAGGTCACCCATGTGGCGGGTCACCTGACCGACCATTTCAACCCGCAGACGATGACCGTCAATCTGAGCGACTCGGTCTACGCCTCGCGCAGCGTCGCGGCGGCGGCCGTCGCAGCCCACGAATGCGGCCACGCCGTGCAGCATGCGCGGGGATACGCTCCGCTCGAACTGCGTTCGCAACTGGTTCCGATCGTCAACTTCTCGGCCCGCGCCGCGACGTTCGTCCTCATCGCGGGCATGATCCTGCTCGCCACGACCGACAATGCGTGGGTCTGCTGGATCGGCGTAGGGCTGATCGCCGTATCGGCGCTCTTCTCGATCGTGACGCTTCCGGTCGAGTACAACGCTTCGGAGCGTGCGCTGGCATGGCTCGAATCGAGCCGCACGATGCAGGGCGCGGAACTGGCGCAGGCGCGCGAAGCGCTGACGTGGGCGGCACGCACCTATCTCGTCGCCGCGCTGAGCGCCATCGCCACGGTGCTCTACTACGCCATGCTGATTCTCGGACGAGGCAACAACCGCGACTGAATGGCCCCGCAGGATTACACCCGACGCAGTTTCCAGGCGGCCGCCGCACTGATCGCAGTGCTCGTCTGCGTCGCCTTCATCCCGCCGCAGACGATCTGCGGCATTCCGCTCCGCCGGGCCAACATCCTCTCGGACGTTCTCCGTTTCGACGACAAGGAAGCAGCGGACGAGACGTTGCCGGAGCTCGACGACGAGTTCTCGGGCGACTTCCACCGCTTCGCGGGGCAGCTCGACGCCGGCGAAGCGCCCCTGCCGGCCGATTCGATCGCAGCGGAGCCGCCTGCCGCCGACACGCTGTCCGCCGCACCGCAGCTCGCTTTCGAATGGACGCCCGCCGACAGCGAACCGCCGACGGAGCCTCCTACGGGCGATACCGCACGGTTATTGACGACGCTCACCCCGATCGAAGATTTCGATACGCTCGCCGACGGCCCCCTGTACCGCTTCTGCGCGCGACTGGCCGACACCGCCCGCCGCACACCCGTGCGCATCGCCGTACTGGGCGACTCGTTCATCGAGGGCGACATCCTCACGGCCGACCTGCGCGAACAGCTGCAACTGCGCTACGGCGGCCGCGGCTGCGGTTTCGCGCCGATGTCCTCGCCCCTGACAGGCTACCGCCGCACGGTAGGCACCCGTTCGGCGGGATGGAACTCCTACAACATCATGCAGCGCCGCACTACGCCCGAGGCGCTGCGCGGCGACTACTCCGTTTCGGGCTGGCTCTGCCGCCCCGCCGACGGTGCGACGGTGCGCTGGACGGGCAGCGACTTCCGCCGCCGCCTCGACCGTTGCGGCGTGGCGCGGCTGCTCTTCATCAGCCGAGAGCCGAGCCGGCTGGAACTCACGCTCAACGATTCGCTGCACCACACCTTCGACATACCGGCGTCGGAAGCCCTCCGTCAGATCGTCGTACGGGCGCCGGTCGCATCGCTCGCCCTCCGCGTCGTACGGGGCGGAGCTGGATTCACCGGTTACGGCGTACAGTTCGAGGACGCGGCGGGCGTGACGGTCGACAACTACTCGATCCGCAGCAACAACGGACAGGCGCTCTTCGGCACAAACCCCTCGGTCAACGCCCAGATCGACGCCTTCGCGGAGTACGATCTGGTCATCCTGCAATACGGACTGAACATCATGCAGGAGGGGGTCACCAACTACTCGGCCTACGCCGCCCGCGTGGAGAAGATGATCGCCTTCGTGCGCAGCTGTTTCCCCGAGGCGGCGGTGCTGGTGCTCTCGACCAGCGACCGTTCGGTGAAGTCCGACACGGGATTCGCCCCGATGTCGTCGGCGCCGGCGATGGTCGACTGGCAACGCCGCGCAGCCCGTGCCACAGGCGCCGCTTTCTGGTCGGTCTACGACGCCATGCGGGCGCAGGGCGGCATGGAACGTTTCGTCGCCAACGGCTGGGCGGGCAAGGACTATACCCATATCAACTACGCCGGCGGCCGTCAGGTGGCCTATGCGCTGGTCGATGCGCTGGATGCCCGCGTAGCCGCGATCCTGCGCCAGCGGCAACAGGCCGCACTGCCCGAACCGGTGCTCGACAGCTCGAAAATCGCAGCGCTCGACGAGACGATGAACCTCCGTCCGCAACCGATCGAACCCCGTTGAACCGATGGAGAGCCTCCGCGAGATAATCGACCGCGTCCTGCCGCTGCTGAGCTACGATCCGCAGGCGCCGATGCTTTTCAGCAGCGGGCTCTTCCTCTTTCTCTTCGCCGCGTTCGCCTTCTTCTACGGCTTCATGCGGCGTACGCCGGCGCTGCGCATCTGGTACGTCATCGCCTTCTCGCTCTACTTCTACTACAAGTCGAGCGGCATCTACCTGCTGCTGCTCGTCGGGGTCTCCGTCAGCGATTTCTGGATCGGGCGGGCTATCGCGCACGTGAGCTCGCGGCGCGCCCAACGGGCGCTCGTGGCGCTGAGCATCGCGGCCGATCTGGCCGTGCTGGGTTACTTCAAGTACACCAATTTCTTCATCGAGATCGCCCGCGACCTCTTCGGCGCGGGATTCCTCGAATTCCAGAACATCTTCCTGCCCGTCGGCATCTCGTTCTTCCTGTTCCAGTCGCTCAGCTACACGATCGACATCTACCGCGGTTCGCTCAAACCCGTCGACCGCTGGGGCGACTACCTCTTCTACCTCTCGTTCTTTCCGCAGCTGGTCGCAGGCCCGATCGTCCGCGCCCGCGACTTTCTGGTGCAGATCCGTCAGAACCCGATCGCCGTCTCGCGCGAGATGTTCGGCACGGGCATCTATCTCATCGCCATCGGTCTGTTCAAGAAGGCCGTCATCTCGGACTATATCTCGCTCAACTTCGTCGACCGCATCTTCGACGACCCTGCGCTCTATTCGGGCATGGAGTGTCTGGCAGCCGTCTACGGCTATGCCCTTCAAATCTACTGCGACTTCTCGGGTTATTCGGACATGGCCATCGGCCTGGCACTGCTGCTGGGCTTCCGCTTCCCGAAGAACTTCGACGCCCCCTACCACTCGGCCACGATCACCGAATTCTGGCGGCGGTGGCACATCTCGCTCTCGATGTGGCTCCGCGACTATCTCTACATCTCGCTGGGCGGCAACCGCAAGGGGCGCCTGCGCACCTATTTCAACCTGCTCGTCACCATGGTTCTCGGCGGGCTGTGGCACGGCGCGGCGATCCGCTTCGTGCTGTGGGGGACGCTGCACGGCGTAGCGCTGGCGCTGCACAAGCTCTGGCTCTCGGTCGTCCCCGGCGCCAAAGTCTCGGGATACCAGATGCACCCGCTCAGCCGACTGGCCGGTATCCTCGTGACTTTCCACCTGGTCTGCTTCGGCTGGCTGCTCTTCCGCGCCGATTCGATGCGCACCGTGCAGCTGATGCTGCATCAGATCACCGACAATTTCCACTTGCAGCTGCTGCCCCAGATGCTCGCCGGTTACGGCGGCGTCTTCGCCCTCGTGGGGCTGGGTTATCTGCTGCACATGCTCCCCGGCCGCGCCGACGCCGCGGCACGCCGCGCGGTGGTCGCCTCGCCCTTCTGGGTGCAGGTGTTGCTGCTCGCCTCCGTGGCATGGGGCGTCATGCAGATCCAGTCGAGCAACATCCAACCCTTCATCTACTTCCAATTCTGATCCTGCGATGATTCCGCTCTACACCTTCGACCACGCGCTCTTCCTGGCGCTCAATTTCGACGGCGGCCCCGTGATGGACCGTCTGATGATCCTCGTTTCGGGCACCGCGATGTGGCTGCCGCTCTATGCGTTGATTCTCTGGCTCGTCTGGCGGCGGGAAGGGTGGCGCCGCACGCTGCTCTTCGCCGCGGCGATCGTGCTGGCGATCGTGCTGGCGGACATGGCGGCCGGCATCTTCAAGCATTCCGGCCCGCTCAAAGGGCTGTGGGCCGATTTCCCACCCCGCTGGCGGCCGATGTTCACCCCCTCGCTCGAAGGGTTGGAGATCGCGCCCGACACACTGATGCGCTGGCGTTTCGAAGGCCATGCGACGCCCGGCATCGTCCACGTCCCCGAAGGGGTGCTGGGCGGGAAATTCGGCACCGTGTCGTCGCACGCCGCCACCGTCGTGGCACTGCTGGTGCTTTCGGCAGCGGAGATCCGCCGGCGCTGGTTCACGTTCCTGATGGTCGCGGCGACGCTTCTGATCTGTTATTCGCGCATCTATCTGGCCAAGCACTTCCCCGTCGACCTGCTGCTGGGAGCGGCCGTAGGGGCGCTCACCGGCTGGGCGATGCTGCGGGCATACCGCTGCATCGGGCGGATCCGCCGGCCGCCCCTCCCGGAAAAGAGGCGGAGGCGGGCATAAAAGCCGCCGTACGGAACCGAGGACCGAAACCCCTGCGACGCGGAACGGAACAATTCCGAATATTTTTCGTAACTTTGTAGGGTATTTAATAACAGGTAAAACAAAATCGAAACAGAATATGGCAATCGAACTCAGCGAACAGGAGCAACTGCGCCGCCAGTCGCTGGCCGCACTGCGGGAACTGGGCATCGACCCCTACCCCGCCGCACGCTTCGACGTCACGGCCACGGCACGGGAAATTCTCGACGGATACGACGAGGCGAAGGGGAATTTCGCCGACGTGCGCATCGCCGGCCGCATCATGTCGCGCCGCATCATGGGCAGCGTCTCGTTCTTCGAATTGCAGGATCACACGGGCCGCATCCAGGTCTACATCCGCCGCGACGACATCTGCCCCGAGGGCGACCCGACGCTCTACAACACCGTCTTCAAGAAACTGCTCGACATCGGCGATTTCGTGGGGATCGAGGGCTTCGCCTTCGTCACCAAGACGGGCGAAACGTCGGTACACTGCCGGCGGCTGACCGTCATCTCCAAGTCGCTGCGGCCGCTGCCGGTAGTCAAGGAGAAGGACGGGCAGACATTCGACGCCTTCACCGACCCCGAAGTGCGCTACCGCCAGCGTTATGTCGATCTGGCGGTCAATCCGCAGGTGCGCGAAGTCTTCGTCAAGCGCTCGAAGATCATGGCGGCTATGCGCGAGTTCTTCAACGCGAAGGGGTATCTCGAAGTCGAAACGCCGATTCTGCAACCCATTCCGGGCGGCGCCTCGGCGCGGCCGTTCATCACGCACCACAACTCGCTCGACGTCGACCTCTACCTTCGCATCGCCACGGAGCTCTACCTCAAAAAACTCATCGTGGGCGGTTTCGAAGGGGTCTACGAGTTCGGCAAGAACTTCCGCAACGAGGGCATGGACCGCACGCACAACCCCGAATTCACCTGCATGGAGATCTACGTCGCCTACAAGGACTACCTGTGGATGATGGAGTTCACCGAGCAGATGCTCGAACATGTGGCGCTGGCCGCCAACGGGACGACCGACCTTACGATCGACGGCAAGGCCGTCTCGTTCAAGGCGCCGTTCCGCCGCGTGACGATGACCGAAGCCATCCGCGAAAAGACCGGCTACGACATCACCGGCCAGTCCGAGGAGCAGCTGCGCGAAGCGTGCAGGCGGCTGGGCGTCGAAGTCGACGAGACGATGGGCAAAGGCAAGCTCATCGACGCCATCTTCGGCCAGTACTGCGAGGAGGAGCTCATCCAGCCGACGTTCGTCTGCGACTATCCGATCGAGATGTCGCCCCTGTGCAAGCGCCACCGCGACAACCCCGATCTGACGGAGCGGTTCGAACTCTTCGTCAACGGCAAGGAGCTGTGCAACGCCTACTCGGAGCTGAACGATCCGATCGACCAGCTGGAACGTTTTCAGGAACAGCTGCGGCTGTTGGAGAAGGGCGACGACGAGGCGATGTTCATCGACATGGATTTCGTGCGCGCCCTGGAATACGGTATGCCGTCGTGTTCGGGCATGGGCATCGGAATCGACCGTCTGACGATGTTCCTCACCGGACAGTCGTCGATTCAGGACGTGCTCTTCTTCCCGCAGATGCGCCCCGAAAAGAAGGTGCAGCGCGACCCCGACGAAGCCTACGCCGCCATCGGCGTGCCGGCCGAGTGGATTCCCGTCATTCAGAAGATGGGCTACCTGACCGTCGACGCGCTGCGCAAGCTGCCGGCAGGGAAGTTTTTCAACGATCTGTGCGGCTTCAACAAAAAGAACAAACTGGGACTGAAAGCCCCCTCGATCGAGGAGGTGAAGGCTTGGTGCGCCCCCGCCGCAGAATAACCGCGCGAGCCGACGATGGACCGTACACGCAAACTCCTGCTCGCACTGGCCGCCGCGGCGGTCGCCGCCACGCTGCTGGCCCTGCGGGGCTGGATCGCACCGGCGACGGCACGCTGGGTGCTGCTGGCACTGCTGGGGTGGTACTGGGTCCGCTTCATCGTCCTGCCCGTCGACGTCATCAAGCGCACGAAGGTGCTCAACGCCTTCGCCGTGACGTGGTGGGTCAACAGCTTCCCGATCCTGCCGGCCGTGACCGGCGCCGTCCTGCTCTGGTACGGCGCACCGTTCGAACGGCGGGTGTGGGGATCGCTGCTGCTCTTCATCGTCGTCTCGGCGCTGGCGGGATACCTGACAATCATCCGTTACAATCATAAACTTAAAAAATCACAGCAATGAGAAAGAAGATCGTAGCAGGCAACTGGAAAATGAATACCCTGCCTGCCGAAGGCGTAGAACTGGCCAAACAGGTCGCAGCAGGCAAGCACACCGTATGCGACTGCGTGTCGTTCATCGTATGTCCTCCCTTCACGCACCTGTCGGAGGTGAGCAAGACGCTCGAAGGGACGGGAATCGCCGTCGGCGCCCAGAACTGCGCCGCCGAGGCCAAAGGGGCCTACACGGGCGAAGTAGCCGCGTCGATGATCGCGGCGCTGGGCTGCAAGTACGTGATCCTGGGCCACTCGGAGCGCCGCCAGTACTACGGCGAGACCTCCGAGACGCTCAACCGCAAGATGGAGCAGGCCTATGCCAACGACCTCGTTCCGATCTACTGCGTAGGCGAGAACCTCGACGAGCGCGAGGCCGGCAAACATTTCGACGTGGTGAAGGCGCAGATCGAAGAGGTGGTTTACAACCTCACGCCGGAACAGTTCGGCAAGCTGGTCATCGCCTACGAACCCGTATGGGCCATCGGCACGGGCAAGACCGCGACGGCCGAGCAGGCGCAGGAGATCCACGCCTACATCCGCAAGGTACTGGCCGCCAAGTTCGGCGCAGCGGCCGAGGAGTGCCCGATCCTCTACGGCGGGTCGTGCAAACCGTCCAACGCAGCCGAGATCTTCGCCAAGGAGGACGTCGACGGAGGTCTGATCGGCGGCGCAGCGCTCAAAGCCGAAGATTTTCTGGCCATCGGCAAGGGCTTCGCGAAGTAGTTCCGAGCCCCGAATACGCAAAAACAGGGGAGTATCCGCGACGCGGATACTCCCCTGTTTCATGAATCACACCGGAGACGAATATCCTTGAATTTCTTTCGTCCATTTCTCGCCTCGCCATAGCCCGAACTTCGTTCGGCTCTGCACTCGGCTTAACGAAATGGTTCCAACGATTCGCCCCGGTCCGCGACCCGCCGCCGGCCGGAGCCGCCGTACACGGCGATGAACCGCCGCCCTGCGGAAAGGGAACGAAAAGGCGGAAATCGCAGAGAGACCTTTCTCATTCCCATTCGAAACGATCCGGAATCCGGATCGTTTCGAATTTTTTCTTATCTTTGCAAAGAACAACCCATAACTACTATGCCATGAAAAAACTTCTCTTCTTCTGCGCTGCCCTGACGGCGACGTTCACCGCGACCGGACAACACTACTACACCGACTCCGCCAATCCCGACATCACGCGCCACTCGCTGCGCATCGCCCCGCAGCGCGTCGAGTTCGTACTGCCCGAAGTGGGCGGCTACACCGTCTACAAGGCCGACCTGCACACCCATTCGATCTACTCGGACGGCGACTGCACGCCCGAATTCCGCGTCCGCGAAGCGTGGTACGACGGTCTGGACGTGCTGGCCATCACCGAACACGTGGAGTACCGCCGCCACGAGGGCAAGATGCTCAACTTCCTCAAAGGTTACGTTCCGGAAGGCACCGAACCTGTCAATTACAACATCATCGCCAAACCGGCCGACGAGCAGGGAATCCGGTCCGACCTGAACTTCCCGGTAAAGCTGGCGCAGGAGACGGCCGCGAAGTACGGCATCACGATCATTCCGGGCGCGGAAATCACCCGCGAACCGGTCGCCTACGGTCACTACAACGCGCTTTTCACCACCGACAACAATGCGATCTACGCCGCCGACGCCCTGCAATCGTTGCGCAACGCCAAGGCGCAGGGAGCGCTGGTGATGCACAACCACCCGGGCTGGCGCCGCAAAAGTCTCGAACACCCCGAATTCGAGGTCGCGGCCTACGGCGAAGGGCTGATCGACGGCATCGAAATCATGAACGGCGGCGAGTTCTACCCCAAGGCCATTTCGCGGGCGCACGCCAAAAACCTCTTCGTCTCGGCCAACACCGACATCCACGACTCGGCGACCGAAACCTATCGCGCACAGGGACACCGCCGCAACATGACGCTGATCTTCGCCAAGGAGAACACGCTCGAAGCGCTGCGCGAAGCCATCGAGGCGCGCCGCACGCTGGCCTACTCGTTCGGTACGATCGCCGGTGACGAACAACTGCTGAAAGACCTCTTCACGGCATCGGTGCGCACGAGCGTGCTCCACACCGATGCGAAGGGACGCCGCACGGTGAGCCTGACGAACAACAGCTCGGTGCAGTACGTTCTGCGGCTTCCGGGCCAGAATCCGTTTATCCTCAACCCCTTCTCGACCGTCACGACCACCGTTGCGCAGAACAGGCCGCTGCGCCTGACCGTCGAGAACATGTGGTACTCCGAACAAGACCATCCGCAGATCGAGCTGATGCTATAACGCCATCCGACCGACGGCGGCAAAGCGGGCGGCGCGGCGACACCTCGCCGCCCGTGTTCTTTCCGGCTGCACGCAACCCTGATTTCATTATTCATTTTTCCGCATTTCCCGCCACGGCTCGTGCCGCTCCGGACGAATTCCGTTTCCGATCGAAACCAAATACCCGACTCCGAAAAAGATAGAAAATGATCTTTTTCTTTCGATAAGTGTTGCAACAAACAAATTCTTTATTTATTTTTGTTAACATTAACAACGTTTTCGTTAAGCCGAACGCAAAACCAAGTGAAATTCGGGCTATGCCGAGGCGGAAAAACGGCCGTAGACAACCAAACCTAAAACTTTCAAAAAAAACGAAACCCGACGAATGAACCACCGCATGAATCTCTGATCCGAGGGTCGGGCAGCCCGGCCGGATCACTCCTCGACCCACTTGTTCGAACGACAACCCAACGTTTTCGCTAAGCCAAATGGGCAGAGCCGCGCTTGCGCGAGCTTTGCCATGGCGAGAAAACGACTGTTGAAAACGAACCATTTCGTTAAGCCGAGCGCAATCGAGCCTGCTCGAATTGCCGAGACGAGAAACGGACGAAAGAAATCCAACTTAAACACTTACCATTTAACCTTACACCAATGAAAAAACTGCTACACCCGTTAACGAGACTGCTGCTGGCAGTCGGTCTCTCTGCATTCAGTGTAGTCGCATTCGCCCAAAAGACCGCCGTGAACGGAATCGTCACCGATGCGGAAGGGGCGCCGCTGGTCGGAGCGACCGTAATCGTCATGCAGAACGCCCGGCCCGAGGGGGGGGGAACTACGACCAACACCGAAGGTAAATTTACCGTAAACGCCTCCCAAGGCCAACAACTGGCGGTTTCCTACATCGGGTATCGGGAAGCGACCGTAGAGGTCACCTCGAAAACCTTTTACGAGATCGCTCTTCAAAGCGACAGCGAACAGATCGACGATGTCGTCGTCGTCGGTTACGGCACCCAGAAAAAAGTCAACGTCACGGGTTCGGTATCGACGATCGATGCCTCGACCTTCGAAAAGCGTCCGGTCGTTTCGGCATCGGTCGCCTTGCAGGGTATGGCTCCGGGCGTGACCGTCACCACGCCGTCGGGCGCCCCGGGTGCCGACGGTGGTGCCATCCGCATCCGCGGTATCAATTCGTTCGGCGGCAGCTCGACCGCCCCGCTGGTGCTCATCGACGGGATCGAGGGCAGTCTGGACAGCGTCGATCCCGTACTCATCGAATCCATCTCCATCCTCAAAGACGCAGCGTCGTCGTCGATCTACGGTTCGCGCGCGGCCAACGGCGTCATTCTGGTGACGACCAAACGCAGCTCGACCGAACGCTTCACCGTCACCTACAAGGGAACCGTCGGCTGGCAGTCGCCTACCGACCTGCCCGAAACGGTCAACGCACTCGAATACCGCGAGCTGACCAACGCCATGAACCTGCAAGACGGCAACGCCCCGACCTACGACGACGAGTCGATGGCGCTTTACCACAAGAACATGGGCAAGGATCCCGACCTCTATCCCAATACCGACTGGCAGGATGCCGTCCTCACCGGCTCGGGCCTCTCACACAGCCACACCGTCTCGCTCGGCATCGGCAGCGAACGCGTGCGGATGCTCACCACGCTGGGCTATGTCGATCAGAACGGTATCATCGAGACTACCGATTTCCAGCGCTACACGTTCCGCAACAACGCCGACGTCAAGTTCAACGACAAGCTGTCGATGAAACTCGATCTCTCGTTCTCGAACGGCGACCGCCGCTCGTCGCCCTACCAGGGAACGATCTTCAACTACATGAACACCCGTTCGGCCGACATCCCCAACCAGTTCTCGACGGGACTCTACAACGGCCTGGGCCTGCAAGGCAACAACCCCGTAGCGCTGATGCTCGAAGGCGGCCAGAACAAGAACAATACACTGCGTCTGTCGGGGGCGATCACGCTGACCTACGAACCGGTCGAATGGCTCTCGCTGCAAGGAATGCTGGCGCCGCGCTACGCGACCACCAACAAACACAACTGGAAGAAGCCCGTCACGACCTATCAGGACATGGAGGGTACGGCCACGCTCACCTCCACTCCCTACGCCACGCTCACCGAATCGGGATCGCGCACCTTCTACGGCAACTACAACTTCCTGATGACCTTCAAGAAGAATTTCAGCGGCCATGACCTGAAACTCATCCTCGGCGCCGAACGCAACACCTACGACTACAAGTACCTTTCGGCCTACCGCCAGGTCTTCAACTACCCCGACTACGATCAGATCGACGTGGGCGAGATCGAGAACATGGACAACAGCGGCCACCGCTACGAATGGGCCATCCAATCCTACTTCGGCCGTCTGAACTACAACTTCAAGGAGCGCTACCTGCTCGAAGCCAACCTGCGTATCGACGGTTCGTCGCGTTTCAGCAAATCCAACCGCTGGGGCTACTTCCCGTCGGTATCGGGCGCCTGGCGCATCTCGGAGGAGCCGTTCATGGAGAACGCCAAGCACATCCTCGACGGGCTGAAAATCCGTGCATCCTACGGAACGCTGGGTAACCAGAACCTCGCCGGCGGCGATGCGGCCAGCTACTATCCCACCACGCCGAACCTCGCGCTGGGGCATATTTCGATGAACGGCACGCCGGCGTCGCTCGTAACGCTCAACACGCTGGCCAACCCCGACATCAAGTGGGAGACCACGACGATGCTCGACGTGGGCGTCGACGTCACGCTCTTCTCGAAACTCAACATCACGGCCGACTGGTACCGCAAGAACACCGACGACATCCTGATGAAACTCGACATTCCGGCCGGCGTGGGTCTGAACGCCCCCTACCAGAACGCCGGCAAGGTGCGCAACACCGGCTGGGAACTCAGCATCGGGTACAACAACCGCTGGCGCGACTTCACCTTCGGCGTACAGGCCAACGTCTCGGACGTCAAGAACGAGATCGTCGACATGCGCGGCAAAACCTCGACCAGCGGCGTACTGCGCAATCAGGAGGGCTATTCGATCGGCAGCATCTACGCCCTCGAAAGCCTCGGTATCATCCGCACGCAGGAGGAGGCCGACTGGGTCAACGCCAACTGCCCGCAGTTCAAGGAGACGGTTCAGATCGGCGACATCCGTTATGCCGACATCGACGGCAGCAACACGATCGACGAAAACGACAAGACCATCGTCGGCAGCACGATCCCCCGCTACACGTACAGTCTCAATCTCGACTTCGGCTGGAAGGGGCTTCGCCTGAGCATGCTGTTCCAGGGCGTCGGCAAGACGGACGGTTATCTGAACACCTACTACGTCATGCCGAGCAACCAGGGCGGTACGTTCCGCAAGGAGCACATCGACTTCGCCTGCGCCGCGAATCCCGGCGGCGTGACGCCCCGTCTGACGAGCGCCAACAAGAACAACTGGTACGACTCGTCGTTCTGGATGAAGAGCGCCGCCTACCTGCGTCTGAAAAACATCCAGCTCGGCTACGACCTGCCCAAAAGCTGGATGCGCAAGATCGGACTCAAATCGGCCTACGTCTACGTCAACGCGCAGAACCTCTTCACGGCTACCAATTTCTGGGACGGTTACGATCCCGAAGTGGGTTACGACGGCGACGCCAGCGGCGATTTCGACCTCGTCAAACTCGGTTCGGCGAACAACTATCCCCAGGTAAAACTCGTCACGATCGGACTCGATCTCAAATTCTAATGCGGAAACCAACCATGAAAAAGATCATATTAGGTGCAGCGCTGTGCGGACTCCTCGCCGCAGGCTGCTCGCTCGACAAGAGCTATCTCAACGGCCCGAACGCATTGACCTTCCCCGCATCCAAAGCGGAGGTGGAGGCGGGCGTATTCGCCGCCTACAAGGGTCTGACGCTGATCGACGCCTCCTCGACGCCCTTCCCCGGCATCCAGGACAACGCCAGCGATATCGGCGCATCGCGTCTCAACGCCGCCAACTACAACTACCAGCAGCAGTCGAAACTTCCCACCGACAACGCATGGGTCGAAAAGGTCTACAACAACATCTACAAGACCGCGGCCCGCGCCAACCTCGTGCTCGACGGCATCGACAAGGTGCGCGATCTGATGAGCGAACAGGAGTACAACATGTACAAGGCCGAACTGCTGCTCACGCGCGCCTACGTCTACGAATGGGGCTGCCAGCTCTACGGCGACATTCCCTACATCGATCACGTGCTGGGGCTGGGCGACAGCTATACCCGCACGCCGCGCGCCGAAGTCATCGACAAGATTCTCAACGAGGATCTCAAAGACGAGATGCTCGACTTCCTGCCGCTGCGGCACAACAAGGCGACCTACGGCTCGACCCGTCTGGGCCGCGTGGGCGCCTACGGACTCAAAGCCCGCATCTGCCTGAACTGGGGATTCTTCGAAGAGGCCGCCAAATATGCCGACAAGGCGCTCACGCTGGCCAAGGATGCCGGCTACGCCCTCGAACCCTACGATACGCGCTTCTGCGGCGAAGACTACACCAAGGGCGAACCCAGTGCGACGAACCTCTTCGGCCTGAGCGGCCACGCCAACAGCGACGAATGGATCTGGGCCTTGCAGTACAACGCCATGATATCGGGCAACCAGCACAACGCCGGATACTACGCCGCACCGCGCATCGCCGGAGGCTGCTCTTATTTCAGCCCCACGCAGATGTTCATCGACGCGATCCAGTGCACCGACGGCAAATCGATCGCCGAATCGCCGCTGTTCGACTACAAGGAGCCCTGGAAAAACCGCGATCCCCGTCTCGACCTCTTCTGCGTGCGACCGGGTTCGCGCGTGCTGGGAATGCAGTTCGAAACCAACCCCTCGGTTCAGAAGATCATGAACTACAACGACAAGGAGGAGGGTGTGCTGGTGGCCAATTCGGAGGCCTACGGCACCAAGTCGGAGTACGGCGCCAACGGATCGAAGGGCCCCTGCGGCTATCTGTGGCGCAAATACCTCGACATCGAGGAGTACAGGACCAACAACGGATTCGGCACCAAGTCGGTCTGCACGCTGAGCTATCCGCTCATGCGTCTGGCCGAATTGTACCTGATCCGCGCCGAGGCCAACATCGAATGGGCGGGCGGCGATCTGGGCGTCGCCAAAGCCGACATCGAGACCATCCGCGGCCGCGCCCACATGCCCGTACTGACGGTATCGGACCGCAACGGGCTGCGTTCGGCACTGCGTTACGAGCGCATGGTCGAGTTGTGCAACGAAGGATTCCGCTGGTTCGACATCCGACGCTGGGGCATTGCCGAAGAGGTGATTTCGGGAACGCTCTACGCTCCGGCATCGGACGGTTCGATGTCGAACGCCATTCCTACGATCGACGAAAACTGGCACGTGACCTACAAGGGCGACACCTTCGACGGAAAGAAGATCAACCTGCGCAAATTCATCGATATGGCCTTCGACCCGATGAAGGACTACCTGTGGCCGATCCCCGAAAGCGAGCGCATCGCCCTGCCGCAGATCACGCAAAACCCCGGCTACGCGGGTTTCGCAGCGGAATAACCGATTCAAACATGCTGATATGACTTCGATACTGAAATACCTGAACCGCGCATTGCTCGTGCTGCTGCTCGCCGCTTTCGCCGCCTGCTCGGACAACGAGGGCGGAAACGAATCGAACGGCAACGGCGACGACGGCAATACCGAAACGCCCGCCGACGGCGACACCTACGGCTACATCAAGGATACGAACGGCAATCCCGTCGAAGGGGTGGTCGTAAGCGACGGATACTCCTGTACGGCCACCGACGCCGAAGGGCGTTACGCACTCACGCGCAACGCCGACGCGGGCTTCGTCTTCTATTCGCTGCCGTCGGCTTACAAGGTGAGCGTCGACAAGACCTACAAACTCCCCCGCTTCTTCGCCCGGCTCCAAGCCGGAACGGCGCGCTACGACTTCACGCTCGAAGCGCTCGCCGCACCCGAAAAGCGGTTCGACCTGATCTGCATCGGCGATCCCCAGATCAACGAGGCGTCGCATGCCGTGCGTTTCAAGGAGGAGGCCGGAAGAGAGATCCGCGAATACGCGGCCTCGGCCGGCGTTCCCTGCTACGGCATCACGCTGGGCGACCACGTCAACAACAAATGGACGCTGTTCACCAACATGGTCGTCGCCCTGCAACCGGAGCAGACGGGAGTGCCCGTCTTCGCCACGATCGGAAACCACGACCACGAATTCCCGACGGCCGACGAAAAGGCGGCACGGGCGAAATACGAGAGTTATTTCGGGCCGGTCGACTACTCGTTCAACCGCGGCGACGTACACGTGGTCTCGATGGACAACGTCATCCACAGCTGCAAGGCCAGCGCCGACTACGAAGGCGGATTCACCGCCGCACAGTACGCGTGGCTCAAACAGGATCTGAGTTTCGTGCCGAAGGACAAGATGGTGATCCTCTGCGTACATATTCCGTTCCGCGGCGGCTGGGGCACGAACAGCGCGCACGCCGATGCGGACAAATACTACGACGAGGTGCTGGATCTGCTGTCGCAGTACGAATATGCGGCGATCATGTCGGCCCACACCCACTCGAACATCAACTACATCCACCGAAAGAACGGCAAGGAGATCTTCGAGCATGTCACGGGCACCACGTGCGGCGCATGGTGGCGTTCGACCGTCTGCACCGAGGGTACGCCCATCGGATTCGGCCTCTACCGGATCGACGGCAACCGCATGGAGGAGTGGGCCTACCGTTCGGTTCGTCACGACGAACAGTTCCAGATCCGCCTCTACCGCGCCTCCGACACCTTTGTCGGCGGTGCCAAATACCGTTTCAAACAGACGGGCGCCGACCAGATCGTAGCCAACATCTGGAACTGGGATCCCTCGTGGACGGTCAACGTCTACGAAAACGACGTACTGAGCGGCCAGATGACACGCAACTCCGACATCGACGCATGGACCGTAGCCTACCATATCGGGTTGCTGAACAACACGGACAGCTACCGCAAGTCGTCCGACCACATGTTCTACTACACGCTCAAAAACCCCGCTGCGGCCGTGCGCGTCGAGGCGATCGACCGCTTCGGCAACAAGTACGAACAGACGGTCTTCACCGATCCGGCGGAGCACCCCGGCGATTTCCATGCCGATTTCTAACATTCAAACCGACGAAACCTACACACCTATGAAAAAGTATCTGTTTCTTACGCTCCTCGCCGCGGCATTTCTGGCAGGAGGGGGATGTTCTTCCAGCGATGACGACGGATGGGGAGTCATCGAACTGGCCAGCCCGAAACTGAAAGTCACCACCGAACTGGCGACGGCGACCGTCACGTGGGACGCCGTCGCGAAGACCGCCGGCTACGCCTATGCACTGGACGGCGCCGCGGACTATACTTCGGTCGATGCAGCCACGACCACCGTAACGCTTACTGCACTTGCGGAGGGCGGCCACACCTTCCGACTCAAAGCCGTCGGCGATCTCGACCACACGACCGATTCGGCCGAGCGGACGATCGACTTCGAGATCGATCCCACACTTCCGCAACCCGCGCCCACCTACGTCAAGGGCGACGAGACCGGCAGCGTCGTCGTCTCGTGGCCGGCCGTCAAGGGCGCTGCGGGCTACGCCTACAAGTTCGGCGAAGCCGCATCGTTCACCGAGGTCGGCGCCGACGTGCTCTCCGTCACGCAGAAGGGTCTCAGCGCCGAAGAGCCGATCCGCTTCACGATGTACGCCGTCGGACAACTGCCCGACTCGAAGGATTCGGAGCCGGTAAGCCTCACCTTCCAGCTCGTCGACACCTCGGAGGGCGTCTGGGTTCGCAAGAGCAACGGCGAACTGTTCGAACTGACCGAAAGCGAAGCGAAGATCTACACGGGGACGGTCTCCGTCAGCGCCGCCGATTCGTTCGAGATACTCGTCGAGAACGTTCCCCACGGCTTCCTGTCGTACAGCGGCAACGGCGGCGTGGGTACGGTCAACAACGATCGGGCATGCGTCCCCTTCTACACCTATCCCGCAGCCGAATACTACGTTCGCCGCAGTCTGGGCCGCATGGCCTCCGATCCGCTCAACAAGTTCTGGATCAATCTGACGGCCGACGCCCGAATCGACCTGCGCATCGACTGCACGCAGGATCCGTTCCGCTACGACCTGCAACTCGTCGAAGCCGATGATCCCGCGTTGATACTGGCCCAATATTTCGACCTGATGGTCTACGGCGGCGACTGGATCCAGACCGGCAAGAACGCCAAAAGCGGTCGTATGGGACAATCGACCGACACGGCTCTGATCGACGGTACCGAACCGGGCGAGAAGGAGGCGTCGTATACCACTTTCGGCGCTAAGATCGCCTCGGAAGGCGAGGCATCGCCGGCCTATCTGGCCAATCGCGGACTGACGGGTTGGGGAATCGCCCACTGTTTCGAATTCCCGGGTTACATCCGTCTCTCGAATACAGCCAACTCCTCGGGAAACATGTACGGGATCCTGACCACTCCCAAACTCACGGCGCTGAGCGGCCCGACGAGCATCACGCTCACCTTCGACGCCGTGCGGTTCGCCTCGACGTCCGATATTCCCGTCAAGGTGCTGGGCGCGGGAACCATAAAGACAGCCAGCGTGCGCATCGAGGAAGGGACGGCCGAAACGGCCATTACCCCCGCAGCCGACGGACAGTCGATCGCCATCACGTCGACGCACTGTCCCAAACATGCCAACGACGACTTCAAGAAGTGGTCCTGCTTCACGCTCACGATCGACGGCGCAACGGCCGAGACGCAGATCCGCTGGGACACGACCGGCGTGGGCGCCGAGAGCAAGGACGGCCGCATCTGCCTGGACAACATCGCGATCCGCAAGAACTGACGAACGAATTGCATAACCGTCGATCGGCAGGCAGTCCCTGCCTGCCGATCGTTTTTCGAACCATCCGATCATGAAACACATCGTTTTCTTCCTGACAGCGGCGCTTCTGCTCAATGCATCGTGCGGCAGCAGCGACGAGGGCGGCAAAACGGATCCGCCCGCCGCACCCGTACCCGTCGCCCCCACCACCGAACTCGGCAAAGCCGACGAAGCGATCGAGAACCTGCAACTCAAACCGGGCAAACTCATCTCGATCAATCAGGTCAACGCCGCCAACTGCCGCCGTGCCGTGGCTGCGGGTATGTGCATTGACATCATGGCCAGCGACAAGATCGTCTTCGCCTCCGACATGACCGACGAGCGGCTCGACGGGCTGTTCGCCGAATGCGGCGAGGCGATCCGCTCGACGAAAGCCGATTTCTGGGGGCTGCACCTGCCCTATCAGACCTACGACATCTCGTCGACGAACGAAAATACGCGCGTAACGGCCGTGCTGAAACTCAAACGCCTCATCGAACTGACGATCGAACACCTGCGCCCGCAGCATTTCGTCATCCATCCCAATACCGGCACGATCCTCACGACAGGCGGAGATTTCGCCGAACGCACGGCGCAGAGCCGCAAGTCGCTGGCCGAGTTGCAGCGCCATATCGAATCGTGCAACGCACAGCACGGCACGAAAGCCATTCTGTGCGTGGAGAACTGCGCACGAAGCCTCGCCTACGACGGCGACTCGCTACTCGACCTGCTCGATGCCGAAGAGCTGGAAAAGGTACGTGTCTGCCTCGACACGGGTCACGCCCTCATTCCGCTCAACGGCAAGTACATCGACCCCGTGTGCAACGGCGACGCACTCGACGTGCTCCGCCGCATCGGCACCCGTCTGGGAACCCTGCACATCCAGCAGAACCCGGGCGCACTCGATCCGACCGATCCCAAGGACAAGCACCTCGAACCCTTCTCCGGCGGACTGATCGACTGGGGCGAATTCTACTACGAACTGCTCAAAAACAACCGCTACCGCGGCTGCTTCCTCTACGAAGTCTCCTTCAAGCAGGTCTACGACGGCGACGGCTCGACGATCGAGAGCGCCAAAAGCAACTACACGAACCTGATCTACCCGGCATTCGTCCGCACCGTCGCAGCCAAAAAGTAACCGCTGCGGGCGAATCGAAAACGGCAGCGGGCGACGTCGGATGCGTCGCCCGCTGCCATTCGTCGTGTCAATCTGTCAACGACAGGACAAAAGAGCACGACACGCTGCCATTTCGTGTCATGAATTGACAAAATTTCCGCTCGCAGGCAGTGGCACGCGGTTTGCTCCTTAGCATGTCGAATCCCGGACGGGACGGGCGAACGCCGGCATACGGAACGGCGGGACGAAGTTCCGAACGCGAGACGACGAAAACAATGTATAACCAAATAAACCTGAGGAGGACAAAATTATGATGCCTGTAATGAGAAATCAGAATTGGTTGCCGAGTCTGTTCAACGACTTTTTCGGCGACGAGTGGATGGGTATGCAGCACAAACACGCTTCGGTGCCTGCGATCAACATCATCGAGAACGAGAAGGACTTCCGTGTGGAACTGGCTGTTCCGGGCACGACGAAGGAGGACTTCAAGGTGAACGTAAACGCCGACAACGAGTTGGTCATTTCGCTCGAAAAACGCAGCGAGAAGGAGGAGAAGGAAGGCGACAAGGACAAGAAGGAGGGACATAGGGGAACCTACCTGCGGCGCGAATTCTCCTACACCTCGTTCCAGCAGAGTTTCTCGCTGCCCGACGACGTAGACCGCCAGAAGATTTCGGCCAAGGTCGAGAACGGCGTGCTGACGATCAACCTGCCCAAAAAGGAGGTGACTCCGACCGCGCCGGTTTCGCACCAGATCGAAATCAAATAACGTCCGTCCGAAATTCCACGGAAGGAATATCTTCGAAAATCTCCGCGACCCGAAAAACGGGTCGCGGAGATTTTTTTGTCCGGCCGATAACAGGCAGTTCCCGCATATTCGAATCGCTTTTCTGCACTGCATACCCATGAAATGCAAGAACTGCGAGCCATTCTCCCTGCAATCTTATCGACGGTTCTCACGTCAGATCTGCTTTTCGGCTCCGACACGCCGATTTTCAGACTCCGGCAGGTAATTTGCCGGCATCGTTTTACGTTAGAACAACAAGACAAAACGCAAGAGCCATGAAACCCATCGTCACCTTCTTCGGGACGCAACCCTACGAACAGGAGTCGTTCGACGCACTGAACCGCGATTTCGGATTCGAATTCCGCTATTTCAAAGGCCATCTCAGCCGTCAGACGGTCGTCGCCACGCACGGCGCGCAGGCGGCGTGTATCTTCGTCAACGATACGGCCGACGCCGAAGTGATGCGCGAACTGGCACGCAACGGCGTGCGACTGCTGGCGCTGCGCTGTGCCGGTTACAACAACGTCGACCTGGAAGCCGCGCGGACCTTCAACATCCCCGTCGTGCGCGTACCCGCCTATTCGCCCCATGCCGTCGCGGAGTACACGGTGGCGATGATGCTCTCGCTCAACCGCAAGATCCCGCGCGCAAGCTGGCGCACGCGCGACGGCAACTTCTCGCTGCAAGGACTCATGGGATTCGATATGAACGGCAAGACCGTCGGGGTGATCGGCACGGGCAAGATCGCCCGCATCGTCATCCGTATCCTGCTCGGATTCGGCATGGAAGTTCTGGCCTACGACCCCTACCCCGACGGCGTTTTCGCCCGCGAGACAGGCATCGCCTACGTCTCGCTCGACGAGCTCTACCGCCGTTCGGACATCATCACGCTCCACTGCCCGCTCACCAACGAGACGAAGCACCTCGTCAACGAGACCTCGATCGCCCGCATGAAACGCGGCGTGATGATCGTCAACACCGGCCGCGGACAGCTTATCCAGACCGAAGCGCTGATCGAAGCGCTCAAAAGCAAGCAGGTCGGCGCGGCGGGGCTGGACGTCTACGAGGAGGAAGGCGACTACTTCTACGAAGACCGGTCGGACTCGATCATCGACGACGACACGCTGGCGCGGCTGCTGCTCTTCCCCAATGTGATCGTCACGTCGCACCAGGCCTTCTTCACGGCCGAGGCGATGCACAACATCACCGAGACTACGCTGCAAAATATCAAGGATTTTTTCGACGGCCGGCCGCTCGTGAACACCGTCACGAAATAACGCCTTCGCAGGCAGCCTGCGCGCCGCATCTCACGTCGAAGATGCGGCGCGCAAGCATTTATCGGGTGTCGAACAAGACTCTTAAAAAGCCGAAAAGCGCCGATTCCATTTCATTATTCGGTTTTATTATCTATCTTTGATAATACAAACATTTCATTAAAACTCATCAAATCCAACCGAACTATGAAAAAAGGAACCCGCCTTTGGGGGCTGTTTGCCCTCTTTCTACTCGTGTTCTACTCCTCCTGCAAGGACGACGAAACGAACGACGATCCCCTCTACACGCTGAAAGTCCAAGCTCAGAGGAACGAAATCCCCGGCGACGGCGGCGACGTGGTCTTCGACGTCACGTCGAACGGTGCATGGAGCTATACGATCGACCAGCAGGAGCAGTGGCTCACCGAGAAGTCGAAAACGCCGAACGGCTGACGCTCACCGCAGCGGTCGGCGGCGACGCGGAGCGCAAGGCGACCGTCACCTTCATCTCCGAGGCCGACTCCAAACTCAAGGAAACGATCACGATCACCCAGCAACCCAGGGAAGACCTGCCGCAGCCGCTCGTGCCGGAGGCCGACCTGCTCGATGTCGTCTTCCGCAACGACGGGACGGCCGAAGACATCTCCCGTTCGGGAATACCCGTCGAGACCCTCTCCGGCATGGCCATGATGACCTACTACAACGACGCCTACCGGCGTTTCGTTTCCCATTTCCACCACACTCCGGGCACGACGGTCAACGAAGGCTTCTACAAGGCCGACTACGCTGCCGACCAACAGTTCATCAACGGGTTGGCGGACGGCCATTCGCTCGAAGTACTCTTCAAGACCGACGTAAAATCGGACGGCTCGGCCGAATGGAAGATGTTCAGCGCCATGTCGTCGGGCGGTACGGGATTCCTCATCTCGAAGGCCGACAAGGGAACGGAGCTGACCTTCCTTCCCAACGTGAGCACGACGGGCAAATCGAACTGGATTTGGACCAAGAGCGGCATCAACCCCGAAGCGGGACGCTACTACCACGTCGTCGGGGTATGGAACAAACAGGAAGAGAAAAGCTACATCTACGTCGACGGCGAGTTGAAGGGGACGATGCCCGCTCCGGGCAACTTCGTGCATCCCTCCAAGACCACGAGCTACTGGTTCGGCGTCGGCGTCGACGCCAGCCCCGCATCGGGACAGAACGCATGGAAAGGCGACGTAGCGATCGCACGCGTCTACGACGCACCGCTGACTGCCGAAAACGTCGAGGTGCTGTGGAATCTCGTAAAACGCCAACAGCGACCCGATCCGATCGAGATCAGCGACCTGCTTTTCCTGTCCGGCTGCGAAGTAGGCGCCGGCTACCGCTACACGATCTACGGCAAGGGGTTCGCCGCGGGCGACAAGATCCGCTTCGAGCCGGTCGACAACGCGAAGGCCGAAGCCATGATCTTCGACGCCTCCGTCACGGCCGAATCGGCGACGATCGTCATTCCCGATACCTTCGTCACCGATCGTTACCGGCTGTTCCTGCTGCGCGGCGCTGCCGAATACCCGCTGGGCTTCACGCAGCTCACCTTTACGGACAATCCTCTGATCCTCGCCAAGCCCCGAGCCATCGCCCACCGCGGCTACCATACCGCCGGCGCTCCCGAGAACTCGGTCGCGGCACTGGCCGCAGCACAAGCGCTGGAAATCTACGGCTCCGAATTCGACGTGTGGGTGACCGCCGACGGACGCATCGTCATCAACCATGACAAAACCTTCCCGGGCGACAGCCATGTCATCGAAAACTCGACCTACGACCAGCTCAAAAACATCAAGCTCAGCAACGGCGACATCGCACCCGCCGCCCTTCGCGCCGACGGTATCCGGGGCATAGACTACACCTTCTCGACCATCTCCGTCCGTCCCGACTGGATCCGCGAGGCGCACGACAACGGCATGGTCGTCAACACCTGGACGGTCAATGCCGAGCAGGACATGATGAGCTGCATCGCCCTGGGCATGGATTTCATCACGACCAATTATCCCCAGACGCTCAAAGAACTGCTGACCAAAACCTTCGTCGTACCAAACTGAGATCGCACGGACGACAAACGCAAGACGCCGCACCTGTTGCAGGTGCGGCGTCTTGCGTTACCGGCCGGAACTACTCTCGCTCGACGCCCCAGCCGCCGCCGAGCGCCTTGTAGAGGTCGACCATCGCCAAGTGTTCGTCGCGCACGGCGTTGCTCAGTCCGATCTGCGCGTCGAAGTACTTGCGCTGGGCATCCAGCACGTCGAGGTAGTTGATTACGCCGTTGAAATATTGCAGCTGCGCCAGCTCCACGTACTTCTGCGCCGCCTGCTGCAAATCGCGTTTCAGCGCTGCCGCCGTACGAACATTGCGGTAGGTCACCACCGCATCGTTGACCTCGCGGAAGGCCGCCAACACTTTCTGTTCGTAATTGAGCCGCGCCTCGTCGCAGGCGGCCAGCGCAGCCTTGTATTTCGCCTTTTTCTTGCCGAACGAGAAGAGCGGCGACACGAGCGACCCGCCCACATAGGAGAAGGGCGACGAAAAGAGCCCTTTGAGGTCGTCGTTCTCCCAACCGCCCATCAGCGAGAAGGTGATGCGCGGGAAGCGGTCGGCGGATGCCATCCCCATCGCCGCTTCGGCCGCACGAAGCGTCTGTTCGCTCTGCCGCAGGTCGGGACGCCGCTTCAACAGCTCCGAAGGCAGCCCCACCTTCAACCGTTCGGGCAGCCGTGCATGCATCTCCATCGTCTGCCGGTCGATGCGCAGCGTGGGATAGGCACCTGCCAGCAGGGCGATCTGGTGCTCTTTGAGCGCGATGCGACTTTCGAGTCCGGGAATGAGCGTGGCCGTACTGGCCAACTCCACCTTCGCCTGTTGCAACGCCGTCTCGGAGGTCAGTCCGCCCTCGAAACGCAGGCGCGCCTGCCGCACCCCCTCCTTGCGGGTTTGAAGCGTGCGCCGCACGATGCTCAACTCCTGATCGAGCGCCACCAATTCATAATAGGCGGTCGCCACTTCGGCCACGAGCGTCATCTGCAACGCGCGCTGCGCATCGACCGTAGCCAGGTACTCGGCCACGGCCTTCCGGTTGGCCCAGCGTAGATTGCCCCACAGATCGAGCTCCCACGCCAACGAGACCTTGGCGTCGAATTCGGGGTCATTCTTCGCTGCCTCTCCGTCGTAATCGTTGTGCTCGGTATCGGCCGCCAGCTGCCCCGATACCGACGGCAACTGGTCGGCGCGCGCCACGCGGCCGAGCGCACGCATCCGGCGCACGCGGGCCGAAGCGGCCAGCATGTCCTTATTGCGTTCGAGCGTGCGTTCGATCAGCGCCGTGAGCGTCGAATCGGAGTAGACGTTCCACCACGCCATGTCGGCCATCGTCAGCGAATCGGTCGCACCGGCCACGACCGTAGCCGGCAGTTCCAGTTCGGGGCTCTTGATCTGACGGCGCCCCAGCATACAGGAATTGCAGAGCAGTACGACGCCGCACAGCAGCGCCCCGTAAACGATCTTATCTCTTTTCATGGCTCACGCGTTTGAATTTATCCTTGATGCGGTAGACCCACACGAAGAAGAAGGGGACGAAGACGATACCCACGGAGATCGCCACCAGCATACCGAAGAAGACACCCGTACCGATTCCCTGGCGGCTCGCCGATCCGGGCCCCGAAGCGAAGACCAGCGGCAGCATACCCAGGATGAAGGCCAGCGATGTCATCACGATCGGGCGGAAACGCAGCCGCGCGGCGTGCAGCGCCGACTGCACCAGATCGCCGCCGCGGTCGACCTCCTCCTTGGCGAACTCGACGATCAGGATGGCGTTCTTGGCCACCAGACCCACCAGCATCACCAGTCCGATCTGGAAATAGATATTGTTTTCCAGTCCGCAGAGCCAGTTGCCCACATAGGCGCCCAGTCCCGCGATCGGCAGCGACAGGATCACCGCCACCGGCACCGACCAGCTTTCGTACTGCGCGGCGAGGAACAGGAAGACGAAGAGCAGCGCCAGCGCCAGCACCAGCCCCGTCTGGCCGCTGGCGTGTTTCTCCTGATACGACAGGCCGCTCCACTCGACGCCGATATTGGCCGGCAGATGCTCGCGCACGATCTGTTCGAGCGCCTCCATCGCCTGTCCCGAACTGTAACCGTGCGCCGCCTCGCCCGAGATGGTCGCGGCATTGAACATGTTGAAGCGGCGGATCGTACCGGGACCGGTCGTGTAGTGCGTCGTACCGAGGGCCGTGACGGGGATCATCGCACCGCCGTTGCCGCGCACATGGAAGAGGTCGAGATTGCTCTGGTGCGCACGGTAGGGCGCCTCGGCCTGAACGTAGACGCGGTAGATGCGGTTGAACATGTTGAAGTCGTTGACATAGACCGAACCTGTGAAGGTTTTGAGCGTCGAGAAGACATCGGACATCGACACGCCCAGCAGTTGCGCCTTGTCGCGGTCGACGTCGTAGTAGAGCTGCGGAATGTCGCTCTGCATCGACGACGACAGCCCCGCCAGTTCGGGACGCCGCTCAGCGTAATACATCAGCGTGTCGACGGCCTGCTGCAAGTCGGTATAGGTGCGGTCGCCGCGCGCTTCGAGCACCATCTCGAAGCCGCCCGAAGTACCCAGACCCGGGATGACGGCGGGCGAACTTAGGTAGACCTTGCTCTCGGGATAGAGCGACAGCTCGTCGCGCACCTCCTCCATCAGTTCGTCGATGCTCTCCGACGTACGGTCACCCCACGGTTTGAGAATCACCGTCAGCTGGCTGTGCGCCTGATTGCTGCCCAGTCGGGGCGACGACCCCGTCACATTGAGCACATACTCCACGTCGGAAAGGCCCATCAGGTACTTCATCGCACGATCCGTCACAAGACGCGTCCGTTCGAGCGTCGCCCCTTCGGGAAGTTCCAGCTCGACGGTGAAATAGCCCTGGTCCTCCTTGGGCATGAAACTCTGCGGCGTGATGCGGTTCATCAGCCAGATGCCGACGAGCAGGATGCCGAAGGCCGCCAGCATCCGCCGCGAATGGCGCAGGCTGCCGCGGATTCCCCGCTGGTAGACCGTATTGCCGCGCCGCAGCCAGTAGTTGATACGCCGGAACAGCTTGGGTTTGCGGCGTCCGTTGTCGGGGCGCAGGAAGTAGGCGCACATCACCGGACTGAGCGTCAGCGCCACGACGGTGGAGATAATGACCGACACGGCGATCGTAATGGTGAACTGCCGGTAGAGCTGCCCCGTGATGCCGGCCAGGAAGCTCACCGGCACGAAGACGGCGCACAATACGAGCGACATGGCGATGAGCGCGCCGCCGAGCGACGCCATGGCCTTCTTGGTCGCCTCGTAGGGCGACAGCCGTTCCTGTTCCATGATGCGCTCGACGTTCTCGACCACCACGATCGCGTCGTCCACGACGATACCGATGGCCAGAATCAGGCCCAGCAGCGTCATCATGTTCAGCGAGAACCCGAAGACGAGCATCACGCCGAAGGTTCCGATCAGCGAGATCGGCACCGCCACGATCGGGATGAGCGTCGCACGCCAGTTCTGCAACGAAAGGAAGACCACCAGAATCACCAGCAGCAACGCCTCGAACAGGGTCTGATAGACGTGGTGGATCGACTCGGAGATATAGGTCGTCATGTCGAACGGTATCTGGTAAGAGATTCCTTCGGGGAAGTTGCGGCTGATCTCCTCCATGGCCTCTTTCACCGCGTCGGCCACCTCCATGGCGTTGGCGCCCGGCAGCATGTTGATGTTGAGCACCGCGGCATTTCCCCCGTTGATACCACTCTCGGTGTTATAGGACGACGCTTCGAGCGAAACGCGCGCCACGTCGCGCAGGCGGATGATCGAGCCGTCGGGGTTGGCGCGGACGACGATCTCCTCGAACTCGCCCACCGACGACAAACGCCCCTGCGCCGTAATGGGGATCGTCACATCGAGATCGGTCATGGGCTGCTGTCCGAGCACGCCGGCGGCCGATTCGCGGTTCTGATCCTTCAATGCCCGCTGCAAGTCCTGCACCGTCAGCCCCAGATTGGCCAGCCGGTCGGGCAGCACCCAGATCTGCATGGCGTAGTAGCGCGATCCGACGTTCGAGACGCTGCCCACGCCCGGCACGCGCCGCAGCATGTCCAGCACGTTGAGCGTCGCGTAGTTGCTCAGGTAGATTTCGTCGAACTTGGGATCCGACGACAGCAGCGTGATCGTCAGCAGTTTGCTCGACGCCTGTTTCTCGACCGAGATGCCGTTCTGCACCACCTCGGCCGGCAGCCGGCTTTCGGCCAGCTTCACGCGGTTCTGCACCTCGACGGCCGCCAGGTCGGCATCGGTGTCGATGTCGAAGGTGATCGTGGCGGTGAAGCCGCCGGAGTTGGTCGACGACGACTCCATGTAGAGCATCCCCGGCGTACCGTTGAGCTCCTGTTCGATCGGCGTGGCCACCGCCTGCGTCACGGTCTGGGCGCTGGCGCCCGGATAGGAGGCGCTCACCTTCACCACGGGCGGGACGATCTTGGGATACTGGTCGATGGGCAGCAGCGCCAGTCCGATGACGCCCACGATGACGATGATGACCGAGAGAACGGTCGAAAAGACCGGCCGGTCGATAAAGAAATCGCTCTTCATAGGCTGTCGTTAATTGGATGCCACGCCATTGTCGCGCCGGGGCTCGACCGCCTCGACGCGCATACCGTGATTGAGTTTGTGGTAACCCTCCACGACGATCCGTTCGCCGGAGAGCAGACCGCGTTCGACCACCGTCTTGTTGTCCAGCTCGGGCCCCGTCTCGATAAAACGTTTTTCGACGACGCTGTCGGGCCGCACGACGAAGATGTAGGCACCGCCTTTCTCGATCACGATCGCCTTGGACGGTACGACCACGGCATTCTCACGCACGTCGAGCAGCAGCTTGACCTTGGTGAACTGGCCGGGCAGCAGGATATGGTCGGGGTTGGGCATCTCGGCGCGCACGGAAAAGGTTCCCGTCTCGGGGTCGACCTGCGGGTCGGCGAAATCGACCAGCCCCCGCAGCGGATAGCGCGAGTTATCGGGCAGGGTGACGGTGATGTAGGGGTTCCAGCGGCGCGTGGAATCCTTCTGCCCCAGATTGACATTGCGCTCCTTGCTGCGCAGGTAATCCATGCCGGTCATGCTGAAATCGACACGCACCGTATCGCTCTTGACGATGGTCGCCAGCAGCGACTTGCCGCCCGGCCCCACGAGGGTTCCGATGTCGGCGTTGCTGGCGCTGATATAGCCCGTGATGGGCGACTGTACGGTGGTATAGCCCAGCGCCGTGGCCGCCTGCATCAGGTCGGCTTCGCTCATCAGCACGTTGGCCGTCGCGCTCTCGTAGGCGGCCGTCGCATTGTCCAGATCGAGCTGGCTGGCGGCATTCTGCGCATAGAGCGGGCGGATGCGTTTCAGGTCGCGCTCGGCCTTCTGGGCCAGTGCGCGATCCTTGTTGAGCTGCGCCTTGGCCTTGTCCACGCGGGCGCGGTAGATCTTGGGGTCGATGATGAAGAGCGTCTGCCCCTTCTTCACGTAGCTTCCCTCGCGGAAGAGCATCCGTTCGAGATAACCCTCCACGCGGGCCCGCACCTCGACGAACTGCTGCGCACGGATGCGCCCCACGAACTCGCCGTAGATCTCCACGTTCTGCGTGGCGACCGGCTCGACCGCCACGATCGGATAGTGCACCGCCTCGCTTCGAGGACGGAGCAGCCACACGACACCGGCCACAATGACGACCGCCGTCAACGCGATCATGATCCACCCGCTTCGGGTTCGCGGACAAGCCTTTTCGCACCACGAACCGGCTTTACGCACCCATTTGTCAACCTTCGGATTCATACCTGCCCAATCTTATTTTCAAACTTACTTCTGCGGAGATACCCGCTTTCAATGCCGCAAAGATACGATTTCCCGCGAAAAACGGGCAAAAACCGGTGAATTTCATTCTTAATTTTCTCGCCTCGGCAAAGCTCGCGCAAGCGCGGCTCTGCACTCGGCTTAACGAA
>OJRY01000262.1_pt1 | contig 56015 bp, 50 predicted proteins | sample 1599311 | NCBI WGS metagenome assembly OJRY01 (sample SAMN04168657, study PRJEB22393) | human gut metagenome | biome: human gut microbiome; feature: stool | host: Homo sapiens | collected 2014-03-20 | reverse complement strand
ATATTGGACTTCACATACAGAAAGAGAACATACAGAGTGTTGTGTGTTCTTTTTTCTTGTTCTGAAGCAGGAAAAGATAAGGCAGCGTTACTTTGATGTGGATTGACATTGTAAATAAGAGAAGTTATAATTTCTTGTATATGAATATGCTCTTGCATATACTACTATCGCCCTACATCATTTACATCATATTTTACATCATTTGCCCGCAAAGTGACTCAAAGTAGAGCAAAAATATGAAGTATGGGGGATAATTGGAATATGGAGAATTTAATAGTATTAACACCAGCTTGGTCGAGTATGAAAGAACCACAAAAAGGGTCCCGACGATGAAGCCCATTGAACAGTAAAATGAAAAAAATGGCTTATGTCCGTTAAAAATCATGATATGTGATGCTGGAACAATGTGGATTTACCACCAACTTACCACCAAATTTGATAATTTGCATCAGTAAAACGGAAAGCAGCCTACAATAAACACAAGCACCCCTGCCAATGAAATGTGCGATGACACATGGATTGACAGGGGTGTTTTTCATGTTTGGAGGATATTAAGAGCATTTCGGAAAAAACACTGATATTGCCTTGTTGCTCACCGAATCAAGTCGTGGTAAAATCTAACATCCTTGCAAATACGGCAATTCGATTTGTTCAGGGCTTACCGGAAGCGAGACTGCTGAAATCTGTGGACGTGCCGTTTTGGAAAGGCAGGGCATAACTACCCGCAGAGCATGACCTTTGCGCAGAACAGCCCGTCCTGATAGGTGACTGTACTTACTCCACCAGATTTTTCTGCGATATGGCGGACGGACTGGATTCCGATGCCGTTTCCCTTGCGCTTGGACGAGCGGAAAACTCCGCTATTTTCGTTGATCTCCCCGTCAAAGGCGTTTTCCGCTTCGATCAGCACGAGCCGCGCGGCATGGACATACGCGGTGACCTCGATCTTCCGCCGGGCGGGAGCGGTGCGAAGGCTGGCTTCGAATGCGTTTTCCAGAAGATTCGACAGCACCAGACACATATCGATCTCGTCCACGGGAAGCGTCTGCGGCAGATCCAGCTTGGCACAGAAGGAAATTCCCTCACGCTTTGCAAGGGCACAGTAATAGCCTACAACACTGTCCGCCGCCCGGTTTTCGCAAAAGCTCATATCCAGCTCCGGGATGCGGGAGACGGTTTTTGAAAGATAAGCCTTCAGACCGTCCAAATCTCCCGCTTCAGCCAGCGCGGAGAGCTGATTCATCTGGTGGCGCATATCGTGCCGTGCCTGCCGGGCTTCCTCGATGGCGGCTTTCAGGCTTTCATAGCGCTGCTGCTGCATGGAAAGAAACTGGTTCTCCTGCTGCAATCTCGCGTTCCGGTTGATGCTGATCGCCATAAGAAGGAAGATCGCGTTAAAGAAGAGCATCAAAAACAAAAGCGTGATGCTCATAACGATGTAGACCTGCAAGACCCGCCCGGTCTGAAGCGTCGTCGGGTAACGCGGGATCATGAAAAGGTTCAGCAGAATGAACACAAGCGGCAGCACCCAGAACGCATACCATGTCTGCGCAAAGTTATCATCCTCCACCATCATGCGCACTGCGTGGGTGGCGGGATAATACGCTGCGGCAGTGATCAGCCAGCAGACCGCATTATAAAAAATGCAGGCAGCAAAACAGAACCACGGCTTATCCGGCGGCAGCTGCTGCCGCAGTGTGATCGCCGTGCCGATGGCGCGGGATAAGCTGTTCAGGCAGGCGAACACCGCGCAGACCGCCAGCGCAATCGTTCCGGACTTCCAGAGAGGTCTGCAATGTTTTGACATACAGAAGGCTCGCCGCAAGTGTGATAACCAGCAGGGGGAGCGCAGTCGGGCTGTTGAAACAATAGCAAAGCAGTCCGCCGCCAAGGCAAAGCCCGAGCAGCAGCGGCACTGCCCATGCCGCAAGCCTTGCGGGCGGCTGCTTCAAATAAGAGCGCACCGGAAAATACGCGAGCAGCAGACCCGGAAAGACCACGGTGAGCTCCAAAATCGGGCGCAGGAGGTCCTTCAACCCACACGCCCCCTTTGCAATAGAAACTCCATAAATGCCTGCCGGGCTGCCTTTAAAAGCTCCTGACTGACATAGATGCGGCTGCCGTCCGTCATACAAAAGGCGGCATCCTGAAAATCGGCAGCGTTCTCCATATTGACGATTGCACCGCGACCGCAGACGAAAAACCGAGGGTCTTTTTTGAGCGGCTCTGTGAACGCCTTGAAGCTCTGGCGCGTGGCAAGCGTTTTGCCGGCGGTGGTGCGGATGCTGATCATGTGGGCAAAATGCTCGGCGGAAACGATATCCCGGTAGCACAAACGGATGTCACTGCCATCGACCTTCACCGTCAGAATCGGCTCGGGGCGCGGAAGCTTTGAGAACATCTCATCCAGCAGGGCAGAAAGCTCGGCTTCGGAAAAGGGCTTGACCAGATAATGAAGCGCCCGCACCTGAAAGCCCTCGAGCGCATGGTCTGTCGAGGTCGTGGTAAAAACCAGAAGGCAGTCTGCATCGGTTTTTCGCAGCTCCTTTGCCGCCTCCATGCCGCTTAAGCCTTCCATGTAAATGTCCAGAAATGCGGCGGAAAAACGCTGCTCGTTTTCTGCCGCCAGAAAAGCCTCTCCGCTGTCAAATTCCAGAAGCTCCGCCTCTGTGCCGCGCGCGCAGCTGCCGCACCAGGCGCTCCTTCAGTTGCGCGCGCTCCGCATCGAGGTCATCGACAATTGCAATTCTCATGCTATACCGGAAAGCTGCTTACAAACAGCTTCCAACCTCCTTTATAAAATCTTTCATCCTGATTATAGCACAGTTGCCCGGTTCTGTCGCAGCAGAAACCGGGATTTCGTGCCGGAAACCGGGCTTTCGTGCCAAATGCCTTGAAAAAGCTGCGCCTGCCCGTATACTGAAGACAGAAAAACCCCCAACGACGGCAGAAGGAAAGGAGGGGTGTTGTGCATCGAATCGCCGTGCTGACAAACAGCATGGCGCAGGAAGCCTTTTTAGCAGAGCAGCTCCTACGGTTCTGCGCCGAGCATTGTTTGTTTCCCCAAATGGATTGTTACCGCGATCAGGAAAGCTTTTTTGAAGCCGCACACAACGAGCCGCTGACCAATGCCTTGATCGCCCTGCCGGGTGTCGATGGCTTGAACGCGGTAGAGCATCTGCGCACACTTTGTCCCCAAACGCGCATCATCTGGTGCAGTGACCTGAATTTTTCGCTCCACGCCTTCCGGCTGCGCGCAGACTACTTTCTGCTCGAGCCGGTGACCGAAGACGCTTTACGGCAGGGCTTTTGCAGATGGCTGGACAAGAAAGCGCCGCTCCGGTCTGACCGCAACGAACACAACAAGGAGAACGGTTTATGAAAAAGAGAAATATCATCCATTCTGCGTTAAGCCTGTCCCTGACAGCTGCCCTGTGCCTTTCCATGGCTGCCTGCGGCGGAACGCAGCCCCCTGCGGACAGCAGCGCCGCTTCGGCAGCTCCCGCACAGCCTGCTGCGGTACAGCCCGCGGCGGAGGAACCCACCTCTACGGCACTGCCCGTGAAAGCCCTGCACCCCAAGCAGGTAGATGAGAACCCCTACATGGCAAAGAGCGACGCCAACATTCACCACGACGGCTACAATACCGACTCTACGGATGAAGTCCTGCCGCTTGGCATCTATCCGGAGATCAATGTTTCCTATGAAAAAACCAACGCGAACGCTTCGCCTGCCATTTACTTTGACAGCTACGGCCACGCAGTCGTTCCGTTGCTCGGCGGCATCGCCATCCGCGATCTGAACGCGGAGGAAACCACGACGCTGGGCTATTTCTCTCCAAAGCAGCATGACGGCGGCGGTTACGTCATCCAGAGCTCCTATACGTTCCTGGACTCGGAAAACCGCATCGTCTGCCCCACCAGCAACAACCATGTGCTGATGCTGCGGGCAACCGATGAAGCAGGAAACGTCCTGCCTGAATTTGAAAAGGTACTGGACATTGACATCAAGGCGGCAGCCGAGGCTGCGCTCGGCAAGGAGCTGACGCAGAATCTTCTGTCCGTGGTTTTTGACTACGATGGAAACCTCTGGTTTGCAACCGGCGGCTTCCGCATCTATCCCGAGCGTGAGCAGCAGGGCGTGCTCGGCTACATCGCCCACTCGGCGATCAAGGCAATCCTGAACGGAGAGCAGGCCGACCTTTCGAAGGCCGTCTTCGTCTACGGGCTGGCGCTCGGCGAGGGCGCGGAAAACGGGATTGCCGCCTCCAAGGACGGCGCGGTCATCCTGACAAACCAGAACTGCTATCTGCTGCGTGCCAATAACGGCGTCGAGGCTGTCTGGTGCACACCGTATGAGAGCGTCGGCGCGAAGGTCAGCGGCGAAAACGACAAGACCACCGGCGGCGGTCTTGCCTGGGGCGGCGGCTGCTCCCCGTCGCTGACGCCGGATCTTGTGATGTTCACCGACAACGCGGATCCAGTCAAGCTGCTGGCGCTCGATATGAAGACCGGTGAGATCGTTGCAAGCATGCCGGTGCTGGATGATCTGCCCGAGGGCTATCAGGTGGCGATTGAAAACTCTGCCATCGTCTATGACGACAGTGAGGGCACCGTCAGTACTATCGTGTGCAACTGGTTCGGCGCAGGCAGCGCAGGCCTTGCCAATCCCAACAGTGACTCTTCCATCCAGAGCTACGCCAACATCTATGACATGAACTGGCTGACGAAGGGCAACTGCATGATCGCGCCCGGCGTCGAACGTGTCGATACCATCAAAACCGATTCCGGCTATGAGATGAAAAGCGTCTGGTGCCGCAATGACTTGAGCGACACATCGATTATGAAGCTCTCCACAGCAACCGGCTATATTTACGGCTATGTGCAGGATCTGGAAAGCGGCATGTGGCAGTACATCATTCTGGACTTTGCCACTGGCAAGACGGTATTCACCATGGACGTCTCCAACAAATATGGCTACAATAACATGGCGATCGGTATGTATGCCGGAAACAGCGGCAACGCGCTCTACTGCCCGACGGGCTATCTGGAGCTGCTCAGATTACAAGATCGCTTCGTCTATCTGCCCGAAATGCCGTACCGAGAGGTCAATCTCGATAAGGCCGCGCGGAACGTACTGACACAGGAACAGTTTGAGCAGGCCGGCGGCGAGGGTACGGTCGCGAGCTGGCGCAATACTGTGACGGTCGAAAATGTTCATCCCAACACGACGGTCTCGTTCCGGATGAACAATCTTTCCGGAAGCGTCGCTGATTTGAAGCTCTATGCCTACGGTGCAGACGGAAAGCTGGCGGAGGTCAGCAAAGAGCTGTGGACGATCACGGATGAAGCTGGGACTGGCGTGGATACCCTGGCCGACGGCACACTGTATGAGCTACGTGTGAGCGTCGCGGACGGTGGCGCGTTCGACCTGAGCGAGGCGGAAAAGGAGATCAAAATTTCCGTTGTACTTGCAAAGTAAGACTCAAGGAAGGCTCCGGTGCCAAAAGCGCCGGAGCCTTCCTCAGCCTGTCAAAAACCACAAAATCACCCCCGCTTCTGATATTCTGATATAATGAAAGAAACGGGGGCGTAAAGCATGCCTTAAATAATTTGCGCCCGTGCCAGCATCTTCTATATTTTGAAATTTGGCAGACTTTGCAAAAACATCGTTCTTGCGGAGTGTCAGAGAATAGCCGCTGACACGGTAATAATTGTTCCGCAGCAGAAAATCCTTTGCTTTGGCTTCATCCTTGATAGTAAGGCCGCGTGAACGAAGAATCTCGATTTGTTCGTCTATCGTTTTGAAGTCCTTGTCTGCTATGAAAGATCTCCTTTATAAGCAAAACGCCCCCAAGTGTGCATACGCTATGCGCACTTGGGGGGAGTTGTTATCATTATAATAGCAAATCAAGGACAAAATGTCAATGAGCAGAGTGTGAATTTTCGATTTTTCGTAAAAATTTTCAAGAAGGGCTTTTTACAGCTTGATTTTCTGTCATGCGGAAAGTAGACTGGTGCTGTGGAGGTATGAGAGCAGCTATGGCAAAGATGGGACGGCCAAAATCCGAAAATGCAAAAAAGAAAACCTTGAGCATTCGGGTGGAGGATGCCCTGTATGAACGTATCTGCACTTATGCCGAACAACATCAACTGACGGTAACAGAAGTTGTCCTGCAGGGGCTGGACAAAGTTTTGTCCGATCCTGAATAAAGTATCATGCCCTTCTTCTTTTAGGAAGGAGAACTGATATGGCAACGACACGAAAAGACCTGCGGGGACGTACCCTGCGAAAAGGCAAGATGCAGCGCAGTTCCGACAAACGGTATGCGTACTCTTACACAGACCCACTGGGAAGGCGCAAGTACATCTATGCAAACGACCTTGTAACTCTTCGAGAAAAGGAGGCTCAGCTCACCAAAGACCAGATGGATGGTCTGGACATTTACGTTTCAGGCAAAGCAACTGTAAACTTTGTGTTTGACCGCTACATGAGCCTGAAAACCAATCTCAGACAAACGACCCAAAGCAACTATCTTTATATGTATGACCGCTTTATCCGCGAGACCTTTGGCAAAAAGAAAATTGCGGAGATCAAGTATTCCGATGTGCTTCAGTTCTACAATTATCTGCTGGACAAGCAAGGCTTGCAGACAAACACCTTGGAAAGCATTCATACATTGCTGCACCCCACGTTCCAGCTTGCGGTCCGGGATGAGATTGCCCGCAAAAATCCGACTGACGGCGTAATGGCAGAGGTGAAGAAAAGCACCAAGCAGACCACGGGTGTCCGTCATGCTCTCACGATTCCGCAGCAGCGGGCTTTCATGGAGCATATCGCCAACCATCCGGTTTACTGCCACTGGTGGCCGCTGTTTGCGGTGCTACTGGGAACGGGTTGTCGAATCGGAGAAGCCCTTGGACTATGCTGGGATGATTTGGACTACGACCACCGCACCATCAGCATCAATCACAGTTTGGTCTACTACCCGGTGGGCGAAAGCCGCAATTCGGTTCTGCACATCTCAAAGCCTAAAACGGAAGCAGGCGTTCGGACGATTCCGATGTTTGATATCGTAAAGGATGCCTTTGAAATGCTGCATGAAGAACAGAAAGAATCCGGCTGGAACGATGTGGAAATTAATGGAATGTCTGGCTTCATCTTCTGCAATCGCTTCGGCAATGTTCCGAATCCGCAGTCTGTGAATCGTACTATCAAGCGCATCATTACAGACTACAACGCAAGCGAAGCTGTGGAAGCGAAAAAGCAGCACCGGGAAGCCGGTCTGCTGCCGGATTTCTCGGCACACCATCTGCGTCACACTTTCTGCACAAGGCTTTGCGAACAAGAAACCAACCTGAAGGTTATCCAGTCGGTTATGGGGCATAAGGACATCCAGACAACCATGGATATTTATGCCGAAGCGACCGAGGAGAAAAAACAGGAATCTTTTGAGCGTCTGGCTGCAACACTGGATATTTTTTGAATCATCAAAGAAGGGCTCTTACCGAGCGTTTCGTCTGACAGCAAAATTCTTCCAAGGACAGCAAATTGACAGCAAAAACACGAGAATGACGGCGAATTACGAAGGATTGTGAATACCGGGTACACAGACAAAAAGTGCTTTGTGAAGCGTTACGAAGCATTGCAAGTTGATTTCGGAAAACATCCCCACGATGAAGCCCATCGACTAAAAAGCATTGATTCCACGCCTTTTATCAACCCGGTTTGGCTGATTTGACACCACATTGACACCAAACTTGCAGAAAAGGCTTTACAAAAATAGCAGAGAGTTATCCTCTTACGGGGGATGGCTCTCTGCTTTTTAGTCCAGTTGTGCATTTCTATACATAGTATGGAGAAAGTTCTATCTCCCTCTGTTAAATTCTCCCATAAATTGACGCAGGCGGCTTATCGGTGGTATAATTTACAATAGTTATAAATAGAATTGTGCCCTGCATAGGGCAGAACAGAGAGGTGAGGAACGATGGAACGTGCGGATATTGCAATTATCGGCACCGGCCCGGCGGGCGTTTCGGCGGCCATTACGGCAAAGGTACGTGGCAAAACAGTGCTGCTGTTTGGCAGCCGGGAGCTGAGCAGCAAGCTGACCAAGGCCCATAAAATCCAGAACTACCCCGGTTTGCCGGATATTGATGGTGCCCAGCTGGCCCAGGCGTTCAAAAAGCACCTGGATGTGCTGGAAATCCCAATCACAGAGAAGCAGGTCACGGCGGTGTATGCCATGGGCGGCTATTTTGGCATCCAGACGCCGGATGCCATGTTGGAAGCATCCAGCGTGATCCTGGCGGGCGGTGTGGTGATGGGCAAACCGTTCCCGAAAGAGGATGAGCTGCTAGGCCGCGGTGTGAGCTACTGTGCAACCTGCGATGCGCATTTTTACCCCGGAAAAACCGTTGCAGTCCTGGGATACAACGCAGAATCCTGCCGGGAAGCGAACTTTTTGGCAGAAACTGCGGGCAGGCTGCTGTATTTCCCTGTTGTGCCCCACGAGGTTGCTGTGAACGACCATGTGCAGGTCATTAATGAGCGTCCCATTGCCATTTTGGGCCAGACCCATGCCGAAGGCGTGCAGACGGAGCAGAATACCTATGCGGTGGATGGTGTGTTTGTATTGCGGGATGCTGTTGCACCGGACAAGTTGGTGCCGGGGCTTGCCGTGGAGGGGGCACATGTAAGGGTGGATGCCAACATGGCAACCAACCTGTCGGGCTGCTTTGCCTGCGGCGATCTGGCGGGGAAGCCGTACCAGTACATCAAGGCGGCGGGGCAGGGCAATGTTGCAGCCCTGTCGGCTGTGGAATGGCTGGCAAAACAAAAGAAGTAAGCGTGTGTTGTGCGGCACATGATTGCGGATTCGGTGGTCCGACAGCAGGCTTAAGGCGTTAAAAACGGCACTTTATCCTGTAGAGAATATAGGGGAAAAGTGGTACAATAATTTTTAGCGCTTCGAAGCTACTGACAGGGGCACCATATAAGGGGAGGAAAGCGATGAAGAAGAAAAAAAGAATCGCCTTTGCGCTTACGGCGGCACTGATGATGGTGCTGCTGTTGGCTGCGTGCAGCGACAAAACTATCCGTTTGGGTGTGGCCGGCATCGGCGGCGTGTACCAGGTATTTGGTGAGGATTACGCCGCCCTGCAGGCCCAGAACGGCGGTCGGAAGTTGGAAGTGCGTGAAACCGCCGGTTCGGCGGCAAGCCTGCGGCTGTTGTCCAGCGGGTACCTGCAGATGGCGGTGGTACAGGCGGATATGGCCCAGGATGCTTACAAACAAACCGGCGCTTTTGCGGAATCTGAGGTAGAAAATAACTTCAGCACCGTGGCGGTACTGTATCAGGAAGAATGCCATATTGTTGTGCGGGCAGATTCCGGCATCAACACCGTGGAGGAGCTGCAAGGCAAGACCGTCAGCATTGGCGAGGAAGAATCCGGCACGGAGCAGAACGCCAGACAGATTCTGGCGGCTTATGGCCTGGACGAAAAGCTAGTCAAGGAGGTCAACCTGAACTACACCGATGCGGCCAAGCAGCTGCAAAGCGGTGAGATCGACGCGCTGTTCTGTACGTCCGGCGTAAAGACCGAGATGATTGAAGAACTGGCCAACAGCTGCGGTATTGCCTTGCTGCCGGTGGATGGCAGCGCAGCGGCCCGTCTGCTGGCCGCTTATCCGGCGTACAGCCAGGGCGTGATCCCGGCAGGCAGCTACAATGGCCAGGACCAGGATGTGCCGACCATTGGGGTCAAGGCCGTGCTGCTGGCAAGTGATGAACTTTCGGAAAACACTGTAAAAGCATTGACCAAGACGCTGTATGACGGGGCGGATACCCTGCAGGCAGAGCTTGGCCTCCCCTTGGAGCTGGGCCCCGCGGATAAAATTGGGGTGCCGGTCCACGCCGGTGCGGCGGCGTATTATCAGGAGAACGGCATGGCAGCAGGGGAGGACGCAGCATGATCATAGAGCTGGATATGTACCAGACCCTTGCCATTGCGGTCGTGGTACTGATGTTGGGAAAGTTTTTGCGTAAAAAATGCAGCCTGCTGGAAAAGTTCTGCATCCCTGCGCCCGTTGTGGGCGGCGTGCTGTTTGCCGTGTTCACCTGCGTGTGCTATGTGACCGGCATTGTGGAGTTTACATTTGATGATATCCTGAAAGAAGTCTGCATGGTATTCTTCTTTACCTCGGTCGGCTTCCAGGCAAACCTGAAGGTGCTCAAAAGCGGCGGCAAATCCATGCTGGTGTTTCTGAGCCTGGTTATTGCGCTGATTCTGGCCCAGAACTTTTTGGCGGTGGGGCTGTCCAACGTGATGCGGATCAGCCCGCTGGTGGGCCTTTGCACCGGTTCCATTTCGATGGTTGGCGGCCACGGCACAGCGGGCGCTTTTGGCCCTGTGCTGGAGGACTTTGGCATTTCCGGTGCAACCACGCTGTGCACCGCTGCGGCAACCTATGGCCTGATTGCAGGCAGCATGATCGGCGGACCCATTGGCCGCCGCCTGATTGAAAAGCACAAGCTGCTGGATACCGTGGTGCAGGAGGACGACAGCCTGCTGGTGGAAGAAGAAATCAAGCACGAACGCCACGCCAGCATGTATCCTTCCGCGGTGTTCCAGCTGATCATCGCCATCGGCATTGGAACCGTTGTTTCCAAGCTGCTCTCGCTGACCGGCATGACCTTCCCAATTTATATCGGTGCCATGATTGCGGCCGCCTGTATGCGCAATATCGGCGAGTATACCGGAAAAATCACCATCTATATGGGCGAGATCAACGATATCGGCGGTATCAGCCTTTCGCTGTTTCTGGGTATCGCCATGATTACCCTGAAATTGTGGCAGCTGGCCGAACTGGCCCTGCCGCTGCTGATCCTGCTGGCTGGCCAGACGCTGCTGATGTTTGTGTTTGCCTACTTTATTGTGTTCCGCGTGATGGGCCATGATTATGACGCTGCGGTGATATCTTCCGGCGTGTGCGGCTTTGGCATGGGCGCAACCCCCAACGCCATGGCCAATATGCAGGCCCTGTGCGAAAAATATGCACCCTCAGTTAAGGCATATCTGCTGATCCCCCTGGTCGGCAGTTTGTTTGCGGATTTTATCAACAGCCTTGTTACCACATTTTTTATCAACTTTATTTGAACCACGCTGTACAAAGCAGTGCACGGCATGAAAAAGCATCAAGAGATGACTTGGAGGAGACATCTGTATGTTTTGGAAATGGAGTAAGAAAAAGGAACCGGTTTATCATGTTGGCAATGAAGATGTTGCTGTACCGGAAGTACATACCGGCAAGGTAGCACATGAGCAGGCCGCTCAACAGGATACCGGGGAGAAAGAAAACATCCACTACGAAAACGTGGCCATCCCAGAGGTGCATATCCCCCACAAAAAGAAAAAGTAATACGCCAAAACAAAACCGCCGCCGGGCCGTAAGAACTGCTTTCATGCCCGCCCGGCGGCGGTTTTTTGTGTATGAATAACCCTGATATTTTGAGCGGCACCCCGCGCCGCGATCCACCAAAAGTATTCTTTACTAATTATTATTTAAGGGTTCAGGTGTTCTCTGCCAGCCATTGGTGCATGTGTTCCCGCATCAGGGCAAAGGCAGTGGCGGTTTCGGGATTGTGTGTCTTAAAGTCCATCAGCTTCCACAGCCAGCCCTGGTCTGCCACGATGCAGCGGCTTTCGGGGTAAACCAGTTCATAAACCAGAGAGGAATGCCCCACCGCGTGGTCCGCTGGGTGCTGCTTTATGCTGCGCAGTACGGCGTGGTGCTCATAAAAAGCCTGCTGCACGGCAGGGGTAACAGGGGAGGCCAGCAGTTCTGCGGTGGTTACATTATAAATATCCTCCAGCGGGGTTTCCACATTGACCCGCAGGATGTCAATTTTATCGGCATCGCGCAGGATGTTGCAGTACATTACGGTGCGCTCGTCCAGGCCGTCCGGCAGACGGTAGGCGCTGTGCCATTCCACGGCGGTACGCAGCATGGCATCCTCGGAATCATCGTCCAGGTAATCCCGGATATGCCCCTGCTCGAACAATACCTGTACCCCGGCGCGGGCGTGGTCAATGCTCTTGCTGTCATCAAAGGTGCCAAAACGGCGCAGCTGTTCAAAGCGGCCGACATCGTGCAGCATGCCGCATAGCCAGGCCAGATCCAGCGCAGTGCCCTCCAGCGCAATGTTGCGGCCAATCTGCTCACATAGGGCGGCCACACGGTAAGTGTGGTGGATTTTCAGGCTTACTTTGGGGTCCTGCGCATCATAGGGTCTGATATAGGCGGCAAAAGCATCCAGAACCTTTTGGCGGTCAACAGTCACGATATCCATCTCCTGATTGGTTTTGATTCTGCTGTGATTATAGCACAAATCCGTGGGCACAGAGCCGCAAACTGCAAAAAGCAGCAAAATCGTATACTGCGCACAAAAACATAATCCTCTTTGGGTGCAAATCTATACAAAAGTGCAGTTTTTCCTTGACAAAAAGGCCGTGCGGCTTTACTATTAAGATATTAACCAAACAGTTGCCCGGCCAGCGCAGGAATGCACGGTGCGGGTGCCTGACGGAAAGGGAACATACGCTTATGAACAGCAAGGGTGAGGAGAACCGCAGCGTGCGGCTGACCCGCAAGCGCTTGTCCGATGCATTGATCACGCTGCTGATGCAAAAACCGGTGCGGGAAATCACCGTGCGGGAGCTGACCGAACTGGCTAACGTCAGCCGGGGAACTTTCTATTTCCATTATACCGATATTTATGACCTGATGGACCATGTGGAGCGGGAACAAATCCACACGCTGGAGCTTTTGATGGATGATATCCTGCCGCGGCTGGAAGAAGATTCCACCCCGGAAGCTTTGAGGACGCTGTTCAGTTATCTGGACGAAAACGATGGCATTTGCAGTGTATTGCTGGGCACAAATGGGGATACTGCATTTGTGCACCGGCTGAAAGGCGTGATTGAAGAAAGTTGTCTTGGCTACCTGCGCCCGCGGGAGAAAGAAACCCAGCTGCAGCGCTATATGGTGGCATTTGCCGTTCAGGGGTGCTTTGGCAATATTGACCTGTGGCTGCAAAACGGTAAGCCTGAAACGGTAGATGAAATGGCAGATATCACATGGCAGGCTGTGCGCGCTGTGCGTGCGGCGGCTGCGCCGTGATAAATTAAGGCATAAATCCGGCTTTGCCGCGCCCTGCGTAGCGAGCCATGAGCAGAAGGAGATTTTCATATGGGACTGTTTGATATGTTCAAAAAGAAGGATGCCGCACCGTCCTTCCCGGTTGTGCTGGCAGCGGATGCAGCTGGTGCTTTTGTCAAGATGGAAGATATCCCGGACGAGGTGTTTGCACAGGGCATTCTGGGCCAGTGCTGCGGTATTGACCCTTCGGAGGGCAAGGTGTACGCCCCCTGTGACGGCGAGATCACCCAGGCACCGGATACCCTGCATGCCTTTGGCATTACCACCCCCGGCGGCGTGGAAGTGCTGATCCATGTGGGCGTAGATACCGTGGAAATGAAGGGCGACGGCTTTGAATCCAAGGTCAAGCTGGGCAGCAAGGTCACCAAGGGCCAGCTGCTGCTGACGATGGACCTGGATAAGATCAAGGCAGCGGGCCACCCGGCGGTGGTTATCACCGTTGTTACCAACACCGATGATTTTGCCAGCGTGGATGTGGTTGCTTCCGGCAATGTCAACCCCGGCGATGACATGATGAAGGTGAACAAGTAATCCGGCAGATTTGAGAAATACAGGCGGCACAGGCTTTGGGCTTGTGCCGCTTTTGGGCTTTTGGGCTTTTTGATGCGCGGCTCTTCCCATTGGGGCAAAACTATGGTAAGATACAGATAGATACACCGCCGACAACCCGGCGGAACAGGAAGGAACGATAACATGAGCGCAATTCTTGCAGTATGTGGTACGGCGTTCTGTGCCATGGTCAGCGATGGCCGCATGGTGGAAGAACCGATCACAGACGGCAAAATCAAGGTGCTGACGGATGCACTGCCCAAAGTGCGCAAGCTGAACCGCAACGTGCTGGTCGGTTTTGCAGGGGATGCTGTGGCAGCAGCCCAGATCATCAATAAATTGGATGAATACGATGTGCAGTATATGACGCTGGAAAAGGCGGTCAAGGTATTGCAGCAGGCAGCCCAGCAAACGCCCTGTGCCCCAGTTGGGGTGCGGCTGCTGGTGGGCGGCCGCGGCCGCAAGGGTGATTTCCAACTGGTGATGCTGGCCAGCACGGAGGATTATGCCCCGCAGACCCAGCCAGCCAGGGACGGCGCCTATCTGATCGAAGGAGCTTGTTCCCATACTGAGGTTGCCCCATATCTGGAGCAGTACGTCAAGCCCGAAGCCGCCAGATGGCATACGCTGGATGATATTGCCAAAACACTGGATGGCTGCATTGCCAAATTGGCCGAAGCGGATCAGACGGTAAATACCAAATATTTTCGCGAACTTGTAATGTGATAAATGGGATTGCCACTGCAGACGACCCTGCTCCCTTCAAGGATACAATAAAAAGGAGAAATCAAGCCATGAAAATTGCACTGATCAATGAAAACAGCCAGGCCGCCAAGAACGCCCTGATCGAAGCCACTCTGCGCAAGGTTGTGGAGCCGATGGGCCATGAGGTTGTCAATTATGGTATGTACGCAGCCGATGATGCCGCCCAACTGACCTATGTGCAGAACGGCATTCTGGCAGCGGTGCTGCTGAATTCCGGCGCAGCGGATTATGTTATCACCGGCTGCGGCACCGGCGAGGGTGCCATGCTGGCGCTGAACAGCTTTCCCGGCGTGATCTGCGGCCATGTGGAAGATCCCGTGGATGCCTATACCTTTGCTCATGTGAACGATGGCAATGCTGTTGCCCTGCCGTTTGCCAAAGGCTTTGGCTGGGGCGGCGAGCTGAACCTGGAATATGTGTTTGAAAAACTGTTCGGCTTTGGCCATGGTCAGGGCTACCCGAAGGAGCGCGTTGTGCCCGAACAGCGCAACAAGAAGATCCTGGACGGCGTGCGTTCCGTGGCGTTCCGTGACCTGTGCGATATCCTGAAAGATCTGGATCGCGATCTGGTCAAGGGCGCTTTTGCCGGGGAGCATTTTGCCGAGCATTTCTTTGCAGACTGCAAGGATGAAAAGATCGCTGCAACCGTAAAGGAACTGATGGCATAATCAGCCAAAACCGCTTTTACTGGGACTACCTTTGCACGGGGAACCGTGCAGGGACAGCCCCTTTTTAATTGCTGCATTCAAAAATGATGCGCAGCGGGCGTGTGCAGCGAGGTGAAAATATACAAAAAAGCGGTGAAAACTGGGCCGTGAAACCTGTAAAACCGGAAAATGTCTCGAATTTACAGCATAATTCACAAATAGATAACAAATTATTTGTGCATAACTGATATGATAGAGCCGTCAAGAAAGAAAACTTGACGGTGCTGCAATAGAGGGCGGCACCTGCACCGCAGCCGGGAAAGCTGCCGTGCCGAGAGGAGTATATCAGTTATGAAAAAATTTATGGAACGTATGGCTCAGATCGCTTACAGCATTAACCTGGTCAATGGCTTTGACACGGAAGTTGAAGTTTTTGCCTGCGCTGAAAATTGCTGAGCTGGCCAAAGCAAGCCCCTGCATCCGATTGGGTGCGGGGGCTTTTTTGTGCTATGTTGCCCCCAAAATTCCTGCGGCAGAAATTACCAGCCCGCTGACATTATTTTTTTATATAGAACACACAAAAAGGGTTGACTAACCCGCGGTGGAATGGTAAAGTTTAAATGGTTTCATAGCGCTTTTGTAGCAAAATATGGAACCATGATGATAAAAATCCAACACAAAAGGCAGGTGGTTAAGCATGGAGATTCCCGGTAGTCCTGTGAACCGATGTAAAACTGAATATAATGGCAACCGTTGTTTCGGTGCAGAGGTGCAGGCGGTGGCTCTATGCGGAGCCACTTGCTGTTTGTGCGCACATTTTTAGCGCACGGCACGCTTGCTTCATTTTGAAAGATTTCACCCTCCTTGTGCGTCTGCGTTGAAACAACGGCTGCACAGGGAGGATTTTTTATGGCAAACAACACCATTGCTGTGCTGCGCCAGATGCTGGCCAGCCTTGACGATGCCAAAAAGTACCAGAGCCTGCGTGATGTCATGTCTACCATGAACGCGCCGGATCTTGCCGCCGTGTTTGAGGACCTGCCCGAAGAAAAAATGCCGGTGCTGTTCCGTCTGTGTCCCAAGGACCTGGCGGCCGATGTGTTTGCGGAGCTTAGCCCCGAAACGCAGGAAGCGCTGATCCGCGGCCTGACTGACCGCGAGCTGAAGAGCGTGGTGGAGGAGCTGTGCGTGGACGATGCCACCGACCTTGTGGAGGAAATGCCTGCCAGCGTGGTCAAGCGTATCCTGGCCCAGGCAGAGCCGGACACCCGCAAGATGATCAACGAACTGCTCAAATACCCGGAAGATTCCGCCGGCGGCGTTATGACGACCGAGTTCATGGAGCTTGCCCCCGATTGGACCGTGCGCAGCGCCATGGATGCTATCCGCCAGAACGGCATTGATAAGGAAACCATCAACAACTGTTACGTTACCCGCAAGGACCGTACCCTGGTTGGCGTGGTCAGCCTGCGTGCCCTGGTGCTGGAAAAGAACGAGCAGCGCCCGGTTGAAGAGCTGATGAACCCCAATGTGGTCAGCGTTGTAACCAGCACTGACCGTGAGGATGCCGCCCAGCTGATTGAAAAGTACGGCTACCTGGCTTTGCCGGTGGTGGATAAAGAGAACCGCCTGGTTGGTATCCTGACGGTTGATGACGCTATCAGTATTTTGCAGGATGAGGCCAGCGAAGACATCGCGAAGATGAACGCTATGACCCCCAGCGATAAGCCATATTTCAAGCAGTCCATGCGGGATGTTTACAAAAGCCGTATCCCCTGGCTGCTGTTCCTGATGCTCAGCGCAACCTTCTCCAGCCTGGTGATCCGCGGGTATGAAAGCGCGCTGGCCGCCGTTACTGTGCTGACTGCCTATATCCCTATGCTGACCGATGCGGGCGGCAACGCGGGCAGCCAGAGTACCTCCACCATCATCCGCAGCATGGCGGTGGGCGATATTACCCCCCACGATCTGCCGCGTATTATCTGGCGTGAATGCCGCGTGGCCCTGATGTGCGGTGTGACGCTGGCCGTGTGCAACTTTTTCAAAATGCTGCTGCTGGACCGCATCGCGGCTCCGGTGGCGCTGGTCGTCTGCGTCACCCTGATCTTTACCGTGCTGCTTTCCCAGTTGATCGGCGTATTGCTGCCGGTGATTGCGGAAAAGTTCAAGATCGACCCGGCGGTCATGGCTTCGCCCCTGATCACTACCATCGTGGATACCACCACGCTGTTGATCTACTTCAACGTGGCCAAGATGGTGCTGCATATCTGATGCAGAGTTTTTGAACACAAAGTCGAACAACTGTTAATTGTACCATGCCGCAAGGCATGGTATAATTTTTTGTAGAACATAATTTGAAAAGAAACAATAGATGCCCACTGCACGGCCCGGCGGCTGCCGGTGCTGCATTATTATGCTACTATATAAAGGAAGGAATATGCTTTATGAATATTCAGGGGTTTTATACCGGCAGGGAGTTTGACGCGGATACCTTTTTTGGTGCGCACCCCTATGAGGGCGGGACCCACTTTGCTGTGTGGGCACCGTCTGCACGGGATGTAAAGGTTATCACCAGCGGCCTGAGCGATGGCAGCTGGGCAGAATGGCAGATGCACCGCAGCTATTCCGGCTGCTGGGAGGCAGACGCTGCCGGGGTAACGCGCGGCACCTGCTACCAATACCGTGTGTGTGGCGCAGACGGCAGTGTGGTGGACCACTGCGACCCTTACGGTACGGCCATGACACTGCGCCCCGATGGCCGCAGCATTGTGTGGGGCGCACCCACCTGCCAGTGGACGGATTCCGCCTGGATGGCAAAGCGCAGCAAGAACTTTGATGCTCCGCTGAACATTTACGAAGCACAGGCAGGCAGCTGGCGCTGCAAGGAGGATGGCACCCCCTATACTTATTCTGAACTGGCCAAACAGTTGCCCGCCTACCTGAAAGAAAACGGCTACACCCACCTGGAGCTGATGCCGCTGAGCGAATACCCCTTTGACGGCAGCTGGGGCTACCAGACCACCGGATTTTTTGCCCCCACCAGCCGTTACGGCACGCCGGACGAGCTGTGTACCCTGATCGATGCCTGCCACGCGGCGGACATTGGCGTGATCTTTGACTTTGTGCCGGTCCACTTCGCTGTGGATGAATACGGCCTGAAACACTTTGACGGCACCGCTTTGTACGAATACCCCGCCGCAGCGGTGGGGGAGAGCGAATGGGGCAGCTGCAATTTCATGCACTCCCGCGGCGAAATCCGCTGCTTTTTGCAGTCGGCCGCTGATTACTGGCTGCGCACCTTCCACGCAGACGGCCTGCGCATGGATGCCGTCAGCCGCCTGATCTACTGGCAGGGCGACCCCGCCCGCGGTGTGAACGGCTCTACCCTGGAATTCTTGAAGAATATGAACCAGGGGTTGCAGCAGCGCCACCCCACCGCCATGCTGATTGCCGAGGATTCCACCAACTTTGAAAAAGTGACCGCCCCCGTGGAATACGGCGGCCTGGGCTTTGACTACAAGTGGGACCTTGGCTGGATGAATGATACGCTGGACTACTTCAAAAAAACACCGGAAGAACGCAAATCCAACCTGGGCAAGCTGACTTTCTCGATGATGTATTTCTGTCGGGAGCATTACATCCTGCCGTTCAGCCATGATGAAAATGTTCATGGCAAGGCGACCATCCTGCAAAAGATGTACGGCGAGTATGAGGATAAGTTCCCCCAGGGGCGTGCGCTCTATCTGTATATGGCAATTCACCCCGGCAAGATGCTGGACTTTATGGGCAACGAGTTTGGCCAGCTGCGGGAATACGATGAAAGCCGCGAGCAGGACTGGCTGCTGCTGGATTACCCCATCCACGAGGCCTTCGCCAACTACCGCCGCACCCTGAACGAACTGTACCGGAAATATGATGCGTTCTGGAGCGGAGAATACAGCCCGGACCATTTCCTGTGGCTGGACTGCGACCACCCGGAACTGGATGCCTGCGCCATCCTGCGCAAAGGGCAGGAAGCCACCGTGTTTGCGGCGTTCAATTTTGGTGATACCGAGCTGAAAGACTATGAGCTCACCCTGCCCGGCAAGGGCAAGATCACCCCGCTGCTGAACAGCGATTGGAAGTGCTTTGGCGGCAGGACCGCCCGCCCCAAAGCCCTGCGCAGCAAAACAACCACCGGCAGCGTAAAGCTGACACTTGCCCCCTACAGCGCCCAGCTGTACCGCTTTGAACCGGCAGTGGAAAAAGAAACAAAGTAAAACTGGGGTGTATCAGAAAAGTCGAAAATATCGTCTGTTTCTACAAACGCAGCCGGATTTTGCGTTAAAAAGCCTTGGAAGCCACAAAGGATTCCTGCGGCTCTATGCCTTAAATCCTGCTTGTGTTTGCGAAATATCCGTTATTTTCTTTGTTTTCAGACACACCCCAAAGTGTTCCGCAATGCTTGGGCTTAAGAAGTTCAGGCGCTGCCCCCGGGCAGCCAAACAGGAGATACCATATGTTTAAGTCACTTTACAAAGAAACAGAGGGGTTCCGGCTGGTTTCCATCCTGACCCCTTTGTGCATGATCGGCGAAGTGGTGATGGAAATGATCATCCCCAAGCTGATGTCCTCCATCATTGATGATGGCGTTACCGCCGGCAATCTTTCCCACATTTACCGCATTGGCGGCTGGATGATCGTGGCAGCGGCCTTTGGCCTGCTGTTCGGCGTGCTGGGCGGTGTGTTTGGTGCGCGTGCTTCCACCGGTTACGCCCGCAATCTGCGCCGCTCCATGTACCGCAATATCCAAACATTCAGCTTTGCCAATATCGATAAATATTCCACCGCCGGTCTGGTCACCCGTATGACCACCGACGTGACCAACATCCAGAACGCTTACCAGATGATTTTGCGTATGGCCATCCGTGCGCCGTCCAGCATGGTCATTGCCATGATTATGGCGTTCACCATCAACGCCAAGCTGGCTTCCATCTATCTGGTGGCGGTCATCATTCTGGGCGGCTGCCTGGTGCTCATCATGTCCCGCGCCAGCAACTACTTCTCCGCCGCATTCAAAAAGTACGATGACCTGAACGAGAGCGTGCAGGAAAATGTTTCCGCCATCCGCGTGGTCAAAGCGTATGTGCGCGAAGATTACGAGAGTGAAAAGTTCAAAAAGGCATCCGGCAATGTGCAGGATCTGCTGCTGCGTGCTGAAAAAGTTCTTTCCTTCAACTCTCCGCTGATGATGGCCACCGTTTACACCTGCATCCTGCTGATTTCCTGGCTGGGTGCCCGCATGATCGTGCTGTCCGGTGCTACCAGCTTTACCACCGGCGAGCTGATGAGCATGCTGACCTACTGCACCAACATCCTGACCAGCCTGATGATGCTGTCCATGGTGTTCATCATGATCTCCATGTCCGCCGCTTCCGCCAAGCGTGTGGCTGAAGTGCTGGAAGAAGAAAGCACCCTGTCCAACGGCAAAAACCCGGTTATGGAAGTCAAGAACGGCGCTGTCCGCTTTGATCATGTCTGTTTCCGCTATAAGGCCGATGGCCGCGATGTGCTGTCTGATATCAACCTGAACATCCGTTCCGGCGAGACCATCGGCATCATCGGCGGCACCGGCAGCGCAAAAACCAGCCTGGTGCAGCTGCTGCCCCGCCTGTATGATACCACCGCCGGTCATGTGTACATTGGCGGCGTGGATGTACGCGATTACGACCTGGAGATCCTGCGCAACAGCGTTGCCATGGTGCTGCAGAAAAACGAACTGTTCAGCGGCACCATTGCCGAAAACCTGCGCTGGGGCAATAAGGATGCCACCGATGCCGAGATCGAGGAGGCATGCAAGCAGGCCTGCGCCGATGAATTTATTGAGCGCTTCCCCGATAAATACAACACCCACATTGACCAGGGCGGCACTAACGTTTCCGGCGGCCAGAAGCAGCGCCTTTGCATTGCCCGTGCTCTGCTGAAAAAGCCCCGCATCCTGATTCTGGACGACTCTACCTCCGCTGTGGATACCGGCACCGACGCCAAGATCCGCAAGAGCTTTGCCGAAAAGATTCCCGGCACCACGGTGTTCATCATTGCCCAGCGTATTTCCAGCGTGGAAAACGCCGACCATGTGATCGTGCTGGATAACGGCAGGATCAGTGGTTACGGTACCCCGGCCGAAATGCTGGCCACCAACCCCATCTATCAGGAAGTTTATAACAGCCAGACCAAAGGCTCCGGCGACTTTGACGAAAAGGGAGGCGATAACAATGGCTGAGCAGAAAGCAAAAGTGGTTAAGGTTGGCCGCGGTGGCCCCCGCGGCCCGCGCCCCAAAGTCCAGAACCCCGGCAAGATCTTCATGCGCATCCTGCGCTATGTGATGGAATGCTACCGCATTCAGGTCGTTGCGGTCGTCATCTGCATTTTTGTCAGCGTGTTTGCCAACGTGCAGGGCACTTTGTTCATGCAGACCTTGATCGATGGCTACATCCTGCCCCTGCTGAAAGAGCAGAGCAGTGATTTTTCCGGCCTGGCCCATGCCATCGCCCGCACGGCAGGCTTTTACGGCATCGGCATTGTTACCGCCTTTGCCCAGGCCCGTATGATGGCTTACGTTACCCAGGGCACCCTGAAGCGCCTGCGCGATGAAATGTTTACCCATATGCAGACGCTGCCCATCAAATACTTTGACCGCAACGCCCACGGCGATATCATGTCGCTGTATACCAACGATATTGATACCCTGCGCCAGATGATCAGCCAGAGCATGCCGCAGCTGCTGAACAGCGCTATTACCGTTGTCAGCGTGCTGGTTTCCATGGTTGTACTCAGCGTGCCGCTGACGGTGCTCACCCTGGTCATGGTCGGGATTATGCTGCTGGTCACCAAGTATCTTACCACCAACTCTTCCAAGTACTTTGTTTCCCAGCAGCGTGATATTGGTGCGGTGAACGGCTACATTGAAGAGATGATGAACGGCCAGAAGGTCGTTAAGGTGTTCTGCCACGAGGAAGAAGCCATTGAGCAGTTTGATAAGCTCAATGACCAGTTGTTTGAAAGCGCGGATAAGGCCAACCGTTACTCCAACCTCGGCGGTCCGGCTAACACCCAGCTGGGCAACCTTTCCTATGTGTTCTGCGCCATGATCGGCGGTGCGCTGGCTCTGTCTGGCATGACAGGCCTGACCCTGGGCAAGCTGGCCAGCTTTTTGACCTTCAACCGCACCCTGAACATGCCCATCAGCCAGATCTCCATGCAGTTCAACGCCATCATCATGGCTCTGGCCGGCGGCCAGCGTATCTTTGACCTGCTGGACGAAAAGCCGGAAGTGGACGAGGGCAAGGTCATGCTGGTCAACGCCAAACGCCTGCCGGATGATTCTGTGACCGAAACCAAGGAGCGCACCAACCTGTGGGCCTGGAAGCGTGTGAACGCCGATGGCAGCGCAGACTACCGTGAACTGAAGGGAGATATCGTCTTTAAGGATGTAGACTTTGGCTATGATCCGGGCAAGATCGTCCTGCATGATATCAACCTGTATGGCCGTCCGGGCCAGAAGATCGCCTTCGTCGGTTCCACCGGCGCAGGCAAAACCACCATCACCAACCTCATCAACCGCTTCTATGATATCCAGAAGGGCACCATTGAGTATGACGGCATTGATGTGACCCATATTCATAAAGACGACCTGCGCGCATCCTTAGGCATTGTTCTGCAGGATACCCACCTGTTTACCGGTACGGTTATGGATAACATCCGCTATGGCCGCCTGGATGCAACGGACGAGGAATGCCGCGCTGCCGCCAAGCTGGCCAACGCCGATGAGTTCATCCGCCACCTGCCGGATGGCTATAACACCACGCTGACCGGCGACGGCACCAACCTGAGCCAGGGCCAGCGCCAGCTGCTTGCCATTGCCCGTGCCGCTGTTGCGGACCCGCCGGTACTGATCCTGGACGAAGCAACCTCCAGCATTGATACCCGCACCGAGCGCCTGGTGCAGCAGGGCATGGACGGCCTGATGTATGGCCGCACCACCTTTGTTATCGCCCACCGCCTTTCCACCGTGCGCAACTCGGACTGCATCATGGTGCTGGAACAGGGCCGCATTATTGAGCGCGGCACCCACGATGAGCTGATTGCCCAAAAGGGCCGTTACTACCGCCTGTACACCGGCAATTTTGCGGAAAACTCCTGAAATAGCCTTTCTGCCGGATAAGTGCGCAACAAAAGCGCAATCGGCATAAAAACGGAAAATCCCTATAAAAATACCGGGAAGGATTCCACCCTTCCCGGCCTTTTTGTGTAAAATGCCGCCACGCCGCACAAAACTTGACGATGTGGGAATAATTGGCTATAATAGAGGGAAAGACAAGGAGGCTGAACCAACACAGCACTCCTTTTTATATAGATGACGCTTTGGAGGGGGGCTGCGCAGAACACTGCCAGCCGCAGGCGTACAAAACTGACCAACCAACACGATAAACTGAGAGGAGAGCTTATACATGGCTACCAAGAAAATTGCTCAGACCGTTATTACTGAGGATAAGTTTTATACCATCGCCGCTGCAAACGGCAAGGTTGTTGAAGTAAAGGATTACAACACCGAGAACGGCGCTCAGATCCAGCTGTGGGATAATGCCAACGCCGAATGGCAGCAGTGGAGCTTTGTGCGCGCCGGCGAGGGCGTGTACCGCATCAAGAACCGTTTCACCGGCAAGATGATGGACCTGGATTGCTCCGGCGTGACCGATGGCACCCATGTTCACCAGTGGGAAGGCGCTAACGCTTCCAGCCAGCTGTGGATCGTGGAGCCTGCCAATGATGGCCGCGTAAAGATCAAGTCCAACCTGGCCGGCAAGTGCCTGGACCTGGTCAACATGAACACCGAAAACGGTGCAGTCCTGCAGATCTGGGCCGATGTGAACGGCGATAACCAGTACTGGACCATCAACGAAGTGACCCGCAAGCCCAAGACCAGCGCCAAGGCTACCGCCGCTAAAGCAAAGGCTGAAGTGAAGGCTGCCGCTGAAAGCGCTGCCAAGACCGTTGACGCCGCTGCCAAGGCTGCTGCCGAAGTTGCTACCGAGGTTGTTGACGCCGTGAAGGCTTCTGCCGATAAGCCGGTTGCCGAAACCGCCGCTGAGGTTGTTAAGACCGCCAAGAAGGCCACCCGCAAGACCAGCACCAAAAAGGCTGCCGAGGCTGTTGTGACCACCGCAAAGAAGGCAGCCGAGGCTGCCACTGCCGTTGCTGCCGTGGCCACCGACGCTGTCAAGGAAGTTGCTGAAAAGCCCGCCGTTAAGGCCGCTGCCGATGAAGCTGTGAAGGCTGTAAAAGAAGTTGCCGAAAAGCCCGCTGTCAAGGCTGCTGTGGAAGTTGCCGACAAGGCCGTGAAGGAAGTTGCCGAGAAGCCTGCTGTCAAGGCTGCCGCCAAGGCCGCTGACGAAGCCGTTAAGACCGTTGTGGAAGCTGCAAAGCCGGTTGTTGAGGCTGCTAAGCCTGCTGTAAAGGGCAAAAACTCCCGCAAAAAGCGCAGCAGAAAGTAATTTGTTGAATACCCCCTGATAAAAAATGAGTCCCGCCCGCAGCACCCCTCGCTGCCGGGCGGGACTTTTTTTGTGCAGGATCAATCCCAAAGAAAACTGCCCGTATCACTCCGGCCAAAAACCGGAAAGGATGCGGGCAGCTGTTTTATCAGAATAACGGAAATAAGAGAAAGCCAAATTTTACAGGAAGCTCTGGATCAAGGTTTTCAGGCCGATCAAAATCAGCACAAGGCCGCCAATGCGCTCCGAAACGGCGCGGTACTTATCGCCAAACACGGCACCAACCTTAACGCCGATGGCAGACAGGGTAAAGGTGGTGCAGCCGATCAGCAGGGCAGCAACCACAATGTTGGCTTCCATTGCGGCAAAGCCAACGCCAACGGCAAAGGCGTCAATGGAGGTTGCAACGGCCAGCGGCAGCATGGCTTTGGCGGAAAAATCGTTGTCCACAGTTTCATCGCCGCCAAAGCTTTCCTGCACCATGTTTACGCCGATCACAGCCAGCAGGATAAAGGCAACCCAAGGGCCAACGCTGTTGAGCAGGTGCTCGAACCGGGAACCGAGGAAGTAGCCAAAGGACGGCATAATGGCCTGGAACGCGCCGAACCAGGCACCGCAGATCAGCGCGTGGGACAGCTGTACTTTGCGCACCGAAAGCCCCTTGCAGATGGAAACCGCAAACGCATCCATCGAAAGGCTGATGCCGATCATGATCAAGTCAAACAAACTCATACCCAAATACCTCCAAATCCAAGGGCAGAGCCGGGCAAACAAAAAAGACCTATCCGCCCAGCACCTGCACACAGCATGCAGGTGAACCCTGTGCGGATAAGTCTCGTCATTTCAAGTAGTGCCAGAGCCTTTGCTGTTAGCTCATTGTGTTGGCAAAACTGCACGGCTGCTCTTGCCCAGTGCCGCGCCGACTACTCCCTTATTGCTTGGATAGTGTACCATGCGGAAAATTTGTTGTCAATACGTTAGTTATTGCTAACCGCTAAAATCCCGGTCATTTTCCGGGTTTTGCCACAAAAATGGGTGTGCTGCACCGCAAAATCAGCCCTGCTGCGCTCCAAAGAGCAATGCAGGCAGAAATAACCGGAATCTTTACCGCCCCCTTGCGCAATAGCGGCTGATAGGGTAAAATAAAAAGACGAAAAAACAAAGAAACAGGGGATATTATGCAATACAAAGTTCTGGCACTGGATCTGGATGGCACACTGACCAACAATGCCAAAGTCATTACCCCACGCACCAAAGCTGCCCTGCAGGCAGCGGCGGACCGCGGCGTGCGCATTGTGCTGGCCAGCGGCCGCCCCACCGTGGGCATTGAGCCGCTTGCCAAAGAGCTGGAGCTGGACCGCCGCGGCGGCTGCATCCTGAGCTATAACGGCGGTAAGATCATTGACTGCAAAACCGGCGAAACGCTGGTGCAGCATGAGTTCCCGCCGGAGCTGATCGACCCGGTGTGCACCTTTGCCCGCTACTGGAACGTGATGCCGCTGACCTATGATGCCAAAGGCATTGTGACCGAGGATGCCGCCAACCCCTATGTTGGCGAGGAAGCCCGCATCAACAAAATCCCGGCCCGCCAGGTGGAAAACCTGCCCGCCGAGATCCAGTGGCCTATCAACAAGCTGCTGCTGGTTGGCGACCCTGTGGATATGCCCCATGTGGAGGAGCTGATGCAGCAAAAGTTTGCGGGCAAGCTTTCCATCTACCGCTCGGCGCCGTTCTTTATTGAAACGATGCCCCTGGGGGTGGAAAAATCCGCCTCGCTGGCGCTGCTGCTGAAAAACATGGGCCTTGGCCCCGAAAACCTGATGGCCTGCGGCGATGGCTGGAACGACCTGCCCATGATCCGCTATGCGGGCATGGGCGTTGCCATGGGCAATGCTGTGCCGGAAGTAAAACAGGCAGCCAAATACGTCACCGCAGATAATGAGCATGACGGGGTAGGGCTGGCCGTTGAAAAATTCATCTTGGAGGATCCGCAGTGAACCTGATCATTTTTGACTTGGAATGGAACATGGGCAATGCGCCCAAAACCTTTAATTATCATGGGGCGGAGCTGACCCTGCGGGGTGAGATCATCCAGATCGGTGCAGTGCGGGTGGACGAGAATGGCGATGTACTGGATACCTTTGAGATGACCCTGCGCCCCCGCATTTTCCGCAAGCTGCATTGGCGCATTGCGGAGGTGACTGGCCTGAGCCAGGGCGATCTGGAAGCCGGGGTGCCCATTGCCGAAGGCTTGCGGCGGTTCCAGGAATGGGCCGGCCCCGATGCCGAATTTGCCGAGTGGGGCCTGGACGATGTGCCGGTGCTGAAGCAGAACCTGTTCCTTTATAATATGGACGAAAGCTGGCCCAGCCGCTGGTATGATCTGCAGCAGATCTTTTTGAAAAATTTCCCCCGCGGGGAAGGCGAGGGCCTGACGCTGGAAAGCGTGGTGGACCGCCTTGGCATTGAGCATGATGGCGATTTCCACAATGCGCTGGACGATGCCTTGTACACCACAAAAATCTGCCGCCGCCTGCCGCTGGCCCAGGGCATTGCCGAATACCCGGACCCCGCCGCCCAGCTGACAGCCGCCCTGCTGAACAATACCGATACCGAAACGTACGATATCCAAACCTACTTTGACCGCCTGGACCACGATGCCTATAAAAATGACCCTGCGCTGTATCAGGTGGGCTGCCCGTTCTGCGGCAAGCCGCTGGTGCTGAACGATATCTGGCTCAAGCGCGGCAACACCGGTTATTATACCGAAGCCACCTGCCCGGACCACGGCCCGTGGTTCCTGCGCTTTAAGCTGAACCGCCGCGACGGCCTGCATTGGAACTTTGCCCGTTGCATTGAGACCGTGCGTCCCGAAAGCTATGCCCGCTATAAAAAACTGGAAAAATCCCAGCGCGAGCGCATCCGCATGAAAGCGGAACGTGCTGGAAAGAAAACCCAGGAATAAAAATAAAACGCTCCCCGCCCTGTGCATAAGAGAACTGCATGGAGAGGGGAGCATTTTGTAATGAATAAAGAATAAATAATAAAGAAGAATGGTGGTGGGCGCTGCGCGCCTTTTTTGGATATTAGGCGCGATGCAGGATAAAGAGTGCGCTCCGGGTGGGCACTGTTTATTTACTTCATTTTGCCGATGTAGACGAGGTAGGAGTAGAGGTAGATCCAGGCGGAGCCGCCAAAGACAACGGCCAGCAGCAGGATCATGGTGGCGGTATCGCCCAAAATGGTGGCCAGCAGTGAAATTACAATCAAAGCAGCACCCATAACAACAAACACAATGCCGCCCATGCGCTGGGTGCGGTTCCAGTTGTGTTCGTTGTTCAGCGCCCAGGGAGTTTTGCAGCCGAACATATAGTTCTGCTTGATGCGCGGCATATAGTTGCCCAAAAAGATGAACAGCACCCCGCAGCCGCCGCAGACCAGAATACCGACCAGGCTGCTGCCCTCCGGAATCAAGCCGAACACGCTCAGCTCCGAAAACCAGCTCATAGCTGACATAAATATTGTAAGGGCAGTGAGGGAGGCGTTCCAGACGCCCTTGAACTTTTCATAATTCTGGTGCTTGGGGTCAATGCGGGGCAGCACTGCCATCAAAATCAGCATCAGGGCGGGCAGGGCTGCCATAATCAGCACAGTGGATTTTGGCCCCAGCCGTTGGCCTGGCCGTCCGCGCCCCAGTGGGTGGGCACAACATCCGGCAGCGAGCCATAAAAGCAGAGGTGCGCCGCAAAGTTGATGGCGCAAAAAATCAGCAGCCCCCAAAACAGTTTATTTCGTTTCATCATCAGGTTCACCTTTCACAAAGCCAAAATCGAAAAACCACTTAACAGCTTCCTGGAACACGGTCAGGTTCAGGCAGTACACAATGTTCTGGCCGCGGCACTCATCCGTTACCAGCCCGGCATTTTTCAAAATGTTCAGGTGGTGGCTTACGGATGGCTTTGCCATATCAAAGTGCGCAGCAATATCACCGGCACTCATCTCGCCTTCGCTCAACAGTTCCAGAATGCGCCGCCGGGTGGGGTCCCCCAAAGCCTTAAACGCATCGCCTACCATAGGTCAGCGTTCCTCCCTATCTGATAACGTCTGCTGTTCCGGTTCTTGCAATGCACAATACTGCTTTTTGGCGTAAGCTGCGCAGCCCAGGCAGAGCACCAGCAGCAGTGCTTCCACCAGCCAGGTACTGTGCAGCACGCCGCACTGGAATAAAGCGGCGGGAACATCGAACAGCGCATGCAGCGCCACCGCCAATCCCAGATACCCGGCCTTGCGCTGCCGGACAGCCCGGAATACAACCACCGAGAGGGAAATGTGCAGCGTCATGGCAATCGCGCGTTCAGCCAGCCCCAGCAGCAGGTTGGCGGCCCCAAAGCTGGCAACGGCGGCGATCTGTGCCTGTACCTGGTCCAGCTGCACGCCGGTCAGCCCATTGGTTATGGTTTCAATGCTGCCGCTGTTGACAAGCTGCGCAATCGCAATATTATTGATGGCGGTGAGCCCCAGAACCAGGATTGCCTCGATCCCGCCGTGGCCGATGCCATAGGTTACGGCGTCCCGCCGGTTGGTATAGCGCTTGAGCAGAAAACGAAACGCAAGATAGCGCCCGACTTCCTCAAACACGCCCGCCAGCAGGCAGCCGATCAGGGTGTAAGCCCACGCATGGGTCAGCACATACTGCGAAACGCTGGTGCCGCCGCCAAAGAAAATGGCCTTGGGCACACCTTCCAGTACCTGGGCGAAAACAACGAAGGTCACCGCGCCGACAACAGCAGGAAACAGCTTTGCACCCCGGCAGAATTTGAACTTCCATACCAAAAAAACCAGAACCGGCAGCCCGATACCGGCTGCGGCGGCCAAGGCGCTCCACAAAATGGTCTGCAAAGAAATTATCGTGCTCATAACATATACCCTTTCAGAAAATCACAAGAATTATATATTTAGATAAACGTCTAAATATTATGGCCCTAATATACCACCCGCACACGGCTTTGTCAAGCGGGCGCGGGTGGTACGGTTAAGGGGGTAGCCAAACAGCTTGGGCAGCTTAGGCAACGTTGTCGATCTGGTTCTGCATCACAATGTCATGCAGAATGTTGGTTTTCACGTAGTTTTCGCCGTAAGCGTTCACATAGCTGGTCATATCGGTGGAGCCAAAGTAGCGGGAGAACTCAGCGTTCAGAATGTCGGTATCGCATACAATGTTGTTCTTCTCCGCCAAAGCCTGCATGATCAGGATCTGCTTGATCATGCTCTGCTTGGAGCTTTCGCTGTTTTCCAGGTATTCATCCACACTGCTGTAACCGGCCTGGCTCAGCATGGTCTCCAGCGAAACGCCGCGCATCTGGGCGTACAGGTACGGCTGGTACAGCACGGTATTGGTGAAATACTGCTGCACATCTTCGGGCAGGGTATCGGTATTGACTTCGGCAGCATCGTACAGCTGGCCGTACAGCTCATTGGCTTCCTGACTGAACAGCAGGCTGTTGCTGACAAAAGTTTTCAGCTCAGCCACATTGTTCATGCCCATGGACTCGGCCAGGTTGCTGCTGACCCAATCATCAGTCAGGTCGGGGGCCACATCCTCGTTGATGTAGTTCAGCGTGGTGGCGAACACTGCGTCCTTGCCGGCCAGGTTGGTGGCCTGGTAGTCATCCGGGAAGGTGACATTCACATCAAAGGTTTCGCCGGGCATGTGGCCAACGATCTGATCCTCGAAGCCGTCAATAAAGGTGCCGCTGCCCAGGGTCAGATCATAATCGCTGCCGGTGCCGCCGTCAAAGGCAACGCCGTCAATGGAACCGGCAAAGTCAATGTTCACAGTGTCACCGTTTTCGGCGGCGCGGTTGGTGATCTCGTTGGTGGTCTTATAGTTGGAAAGAATGTTGTTGGAAATGTAATCGTCAATATCACTGTCGCTCACGGTGGTGGCATCGTCCGAAAGGGTAAAGCTCTCAGTATCCGGCAGCGTGACGTAATCCAGCGCGGTGATGCCTTTCAGGTAGCCGTTCTCGTCATAGGCATCACTGAAAGAAAAATCAGCCAGATAAGAATAATCATCGGCGGCGCTTTCTGCGGTAGCGTCGTCAGGAACAGTGCTTTCACCGGCAGCTTCGCTGGAAGCTGCGCTCTCGGCGGTTGCTTCGCTGGAGGATGCACTGGAACTGCAGGCAGTCAGGCCAAAAACCATGCCGCATGCCAGCAGGCTGGCAGCAGCGCGGGTCAGGTTGGTGTTTTTCATGGGTTGTCTCCTGTCTTTTTTGAAAAAATACATCGCGTACCGCAGCAGGGAAAAATACCCCCGTCAAAAGCGGATACTTTTCTATTATACAGCTTTTTGGCAAAAAGTACAGCCCTGCATTCACAAAAGGGAAGCGGGTGTGTTATAATACCCGTGGCAGAGCACCCAATGCTCTGCCATGGGCGGCAGACCTGCTGCCCGGATATCCTTATATAAGGAAAGGAGCAGAACCCTATGGAAAAAGAAAAAATCGCGCGCATCAATGCGCTGGCTCATAAGGCAAAAACTTCCGGCCTGACGGAAGCCGAACTGGCGGAGCGTGACGCCCTGCGGCAGGAATACCTGGCCGATATCCGCGCATCCATGATTGACCAGCTGGAGCACACCACGGTGATTGAGCCGGACGGCACCCGCCGCAAGCTGCAGGTGCGCCACTGATCCCCTGTTCAAAGTGGCGGCCCGGCTGGCGCGGGGCTGTGTGGTTTGCACAAAATTGTGCCGGGGTATTGGAATTTGCAAGCAGGTTTGCTATAATATAGCTGGCGGCGAATCCCGGCTACAAGAAATCAGTCAGCCACCCGGCAGACTGAACGGAAAAGGCTGTACATTTTGCCAAAGCGAGGTTATTTTTCATGCTTACTGCAATTACCGGTATCAACTGGGGCGACGAGGGCAAGGGCCGTATGGTGGACCTGCTCTGCCGCGATTATGACATCGTTGCCCGTTACCAGGGCGGCGACAACGCCGGCCACACCGTCAAAAACGAGCGCGGCAAGTTCGTACTGAACCTGGTGCCCTCCGGCATCCTGCACCCCAGCATTGTCTGTGTTATGGGCGGCGGTATGGTCATTGACCCGGAACATCTCGAAAAAGAGATCGCCGACCTGCGCGAACAGGGTGTTGAGATTACCCCGGACAACCTGAAAATTTCTGACCGTGCTACCATCACCATGCCGTTCCATGTGGAGCAGGATGGCCTGGAGGAGGCCCGCCTTGCCAAAACGGGCGCACAGTTTGGTTCCACCAAGCGCGGCATTGCTTACACCTATGGTGATAAGTACATGAAGAAAACCCTGCGCATGGGCGATTTGGTCCACATGGATGCCGGTGTGCGCAAGCGCCTGGAAACCCTGGTGGAATCCAAGAACCTGACCATGGTCAACATTTATAACCAGAAGCCTGTCAGCGTGGACGATATGTGGAACTGGTGCAAGCACTTCCAGGAAGTGTTCGGCGCTTACATCTGTGATGTCGGCCAGTACCTGGCAGATGCTGACGATGCCGGCAAGAAGATCATGTTTGAGGCCCAGCTGGGAGCCCTGCGTGATATCGACTACGGCATTTATCCCTACACCACTTCCTCCAACACCATCGGCGCTTATGCACCCATCGGTGCTGGCATCCCCGGCCGCAAGCTGAACAAGTCCATCGGTATCATGAAGGCTTATTCTTCCTGCGTGGGCGACGGCCCCTTTACCACCGAGCTGGCTATGACCGAGGAAGAAAAGCATCTGCTGCGTGAAGCCGGCCATGAATACGGCGCTGCCACCGGCCGCCCGCGCCGCGTTGGCCCGTTTGATGTGGTTGCTTCCCGTTACGGCGTTCAGTGCCAGGGCTGTGACGAGCTGGCCCTGACCCTGTTTGACGTTCTGGATTATATGGAAGAAGTTCCCGTTGTTGCCCAGTACAAGCTGGCTGACGGCACTGTGACCGACCGCTTCCCGACCGGCAAGACTTTGGACGATGCACAGCCGGTTGTCGTCAAGCTGCCGGGCTGGCACTGCGATATCACCTCCGTGCGCAAGTACGAGGACCTGCCGGAAGCTGCCCGCGGCTATGTGGAATATCTGGAAAAGGCCGTTGGCTGCAAGATCAAGTATATCTCCGTTGGCCCGGAGCGCGATGCCTGCATCATTCGTGACTGATCTGCATAAGATGGTCAGCAGGAACGCTGCTTGAACCTGAGATGATAAATGGCGGACCCCCATCGGTCCGCCATTTTTGTAAATTATCTGTCTGTGGGTTTTGTCGGATACAACGCCCCAGCACGAAACTTCAATTCCGAATATCCATATCTGTAGGGGAAGGGAAGAGCAATTCTTGACAAAACTTCTGATCAGACTTTTTATCCGTGATCCGGCCAATATCCAGGACCGCACCGTGCGCACTGCTTACGGCAACCTGGCCTGCATGGTGGGGATTGTGTGCAATGTGCTGCTGTTTGCGGGCAAGTTTACGGTGGGCACCCTGTTTGGCAGTATGGCCATTGCGGCGGACGCATTGAACAATCTGTCCGATGCAAGCTCCAACGTGGTCAGCCTGGTGGGCTTCCGCCTGGGGTCAAAACCTGCCGATGATGAGCACCCTTACGGCCATGCACGGTACGAATACCTGGCGGGGCTGGCGGTTTCGGTTATGATACTGGTCATCGGCATTGAGCTGCTGAAAGAAAGCTTCCTCAAGGTGCTGCACCCCACGCCGGTCACCCTTGGCGCGCTGACCATAGCGGTGCTGGTGGTGTCCATCCTGGTCAAACTGTGGATGAGCAGCTTCAACCGCAGCGTTGGCAGCCGCATCAAGTCCGAAACGCTCATGGCCACTGCGGCGGATGCCCGCAACGATGTGGTTACCACTGCCGCGGTTCTGGCCGCTACCATTCTGGCTCACCTGACTGGTATTGACCGCATTGATGGCCTGATGGGTGTTGGCGTGGCGCTGTTTATCCTGTGGAGCGGTGTCGGCCTGGTGCGGGATACCATCAGCCCGCTGCTGGGCGCGGCCCCTGACCCGGAATTGATCGATTACATTGAGAAAAAAGCCCTGAGTTACCCCGGTGTGCTGGGCATCCATGATTTGATGGTGCATGATTACGGGCCCGGCAGCAAGCTGGTCAGCTTCCATATTGAGCTTTCCGCCGACAGTGATGTGATGAAAAGCCATGACCTGATCGACTCTATCGAGCGGGATTTTCAGGTGCATGACCATCTGCTGGTCACGATCCACTTTGACCCTGTTGTGACGGATGACCCGCATATCAACGAACTGCGGAAATTCTTGAAAGAACAGCTGGCTGAAATTGCGCCGGAAGCGGATATCCACGACCTGCGCATTGTACCCGGCCCCACCCACACCAATGTGATTTTTGATTGTGCCGTGCCTGCAGACTGGCTGGCCGCCAAGGACCACCGCGCCAACAAAATCCCGGCTGCTTTGCGCAAAGCGGTATCGGACCGCTGGCCGGACCATTTCTGCGTGATCCAGCTGGAACCGATTTATGCAAAACTGAAATAAAAACAAAATCAATACAGGAATACGAACAAAGGAGCAACTACCATGGATTACAATGCCGCCGCACTTGAAATGCACGCAAAATACCCCGGCAAGCTGACGGTCAACAGCCTGTTTGAAGTCAAGGACCGTGACGCCCTGTCCACTGCCTACACCCCCGGCGTTGCGGAGCCCTGCCGCCAGATCAAGGCGAACCCGGACGATGTGTATAAATACACCTTCAAGGGCCGCACCGTGGCAGTTGTCACAAACGGTACTGCTGTGCTGGGCTTGGGCAACATCGGCCCCGAAGCTGGTCTGCCGGTCATGGAAGGCAAGTGCGTTCTGTTTAAGGAGTTCGGCGGTGTCGATGCGTTCCCCATCTGCCTGAATGCTTCCACCCGCGAGGAAGTTATTGCCGCTGTCAAGGCCATCGCTCCGACTTTTGGCGGCATCAACCTGGAGGATATCCGCAGCCCGGAGTGCTTTGATATTGAAGCGGAGTTGGAGCGCGACCTGGATATCCCTGTATTCCATGACGACCAGCACGGCACCGCGATTATCGTGCTGGCCGGCGTGCTCAACGCCCTCAAGGTTGTTGGCAAGCGGCTGGAAGATGTCAAGATCGTGCAGAACGGCCCCGGCGCTGCCGGTACGGCCATCATCAAGATGCTGCAGGTTGCCGGTGCCAAAAACATTGTTGCTGTGGATGAACACGGTATCCTGTACCCCGGCCGCCCGGCGGGCCTTGCCGACCATAAGGAATGGCTGGCAACCGTGACCAACCCCGAACGCCTGACCGGCACCCTGGCCGATGCTGTGCGCGGTGCAGATGTCTTTATCGGCACCTCCGTTGCCGGTGCGCTGACCACCGAGATGGCCGCCACCATGGCACCGGATGCCATTGTGTTCGCCATGGCCAACCCCAACCCGGAGATCATGCCCGATGCCGCCAAGGCAGCCGGTGTGCGGGTCATCGGCACCGGCCGCAGCGATTTCCCCAACCAGGTCAACAATGTTCTGGCGTTCCCCGGCATCTTCAAGGGCGCACTTTCCGTCCGCGCACGGGACATCAACCCCCAGATGAAGATGGCCGCCGCGAAGGCCATCGCCGGCCTGATCCCGGAAAACGAGCTGAACGAGGAAAACATTCTGCCCAAGGCCTTTGACCCGCGTGTGGCACCGGCTGTGGCTGACGCTGTGGCGCAAGCTGCACGGGAAAGCGGCGTGGCGCGGGTATGAGCATCCGGGAAGTAAACGCCGTCGCCATTACCGATGTGGTGGAAGAACTGTGCATCCGCGCCAACACCCAGCTGCCGCCGGATGTGAAGCAGGCGCTGGATAACGCCCATGCCGCCGAACCCTGGCCGCTGGCTCGCCAGACGCTGGAACTGCTGCAGCAAAACCTTTGTGTTGCTGCAGAAAAAGACCTGCCGATCTGCCAGGATACCGGCATGGCCTGTGCGTTCATCGAGCTGGGCCAGGATGTGCATATCAACGGCAATCTGGATGAAGCTGTGAACGAGGGCGTGCGCCGCGGGTATGAGAAAGCCTACCTGCGCAAGTCCATCACCGCGGACCCCTTGCAGCGCGTGAACACGGGGGATAACACCCCGGCGTTTTTAACGGTACATCTTGTGCCGGGGGATGTCTGCAAAATTACCGTAGCCCCCAAGGGCGCAGGCAGCGAGAATATGAGCCGCCTGACCATGCTCAAACCTGCCGATGGCGTGCAGGGCGTAAAAGACTTTGTGATGGAAACCGTCAAGCAGGCGGGGGCCAACCCCTGCCCGCCCATTGTGCTGGGCATTGGCATTGGCGGCAGCTTTGATAAATGCGCAGCTCTGGCCAAAAAGGCACTGCTGCGCCCGCTGGACCAGCCCAACGCGGACCCCTATTATGCCGCGCTGGAAAAAGAGCTGTTGGATGCCATCAATGCAACCGGCTTTGGCCCGCAGGGCTTTGGCGGTGCAACCACCTGCCTGGGCGTCTGCATTGAACAGCTGCCCACCCATGTGGCCTGCCTGCCGGTGGCAGTCAACGTAAGCTGCCACGTTACCCGCCGCGCCAGCGCTGAGGTGTAAGGACTTTTTACGGGCATTGTTGTCCCTTCTTTGAAAAGAAGAAAGCAGAAACTTTGAACAATATAGGGCAATACCGCATAATTCTAAGTGCCGCAGCCGCCGGAGCGGTGCTTAAGCCACAAGGCGGGAATTGTGCGGTGTTGCCATAGGAATAAACGGTGGAAAAGAACTGCGAAACAATGAAATATGGGCAACATCAACTGCGAAATGCGATGTGAGCTAAGCCACCAAAACCCAAAACAGGGGAAACAGCATCATAACATGCTGCCCCAAAGCAAGACACAAATTTTTAAGGAAGAGATCAAATTGGCAAACAAACCGCAAATTGATATCCCACTGGGGGAACCGGCTCAGCATAAACCGGGCAGTAAAATCGATATCTCCTTGGATGACGACCAGCCGCCCAAGCTGCAGCCGGACCCGGCACCGGGGCAGATTTTGCAAACTGAAATGGAAATTGTAAACCGCCACCATGAGGAGGTCAGGGAGCAGCACCGCCGCGCGCGCGTGCAGCAGGAAGGGTGATTTTTATATGCAGATACGTTTAACAACGCCGCTTACACGGCAGGAGCTTGCCCCGCTGCACGCGGGGGATACCGTGCTGCTGACCGGCACCGTATATACCGCCCGCGATGCCGCCCACGCCCGTATGAACGAAGCGCTGGACCGTGGGGAACCGCTGCCGTTCGATATCAAAGGCGCGGCCATCTATTATGTCGGCCCCACACCGGAGCACCCCGGCTGTGCCATTGGTGCGGCGGGTCCCACGACATCCGGCCGCATGGATAAGTTTACCCCGCGCCTGCTGGACCTGGGCCTTGCCTGTATGATCGGCAAGGGCAAGCGGGATGAAGCTGTAAAGGCCGCCGTTGTGCGCAACGGTGCTGTGTACCTGGCAGCCATTGGCGGGGCAGGTGCCCTGATGGCTGGCAGCGTAAAAAGCTGCGAGATCATCGCTTGGCCGGATCTTGGGTGCGAGGCTGTCCGCCGCCTGGAAGTGGTGGATATGCCCCTTACCGTTCTGCTGGATGCCCATGGCGGCGACCTGTACCAGTCCGGCCCGCAGGCATACCTGCAAAGCCTGACCTGATACGAAACCTAATATGACCCGTCTGCCTGCATTGACAAAAAGCGTGATACCTGCTAAAATACAAAGGTATTTTGAGCGGATATGGCGGAATTGGCAGACGCGCTGGTTTTAGGGTCCAGTGTCTACGACGTGCAGGTTCAAGTCCTGTTATCCGCACTGAATAATAAAAATCCGAACCTTTTCCCGACAGGGGAGAGGGTTCGGATTTTTGGTTTTCCTCAACAATCAAAAATGAAGATACAAATGAGTGCTGCATCTCGATTTCTCTCTCGGGACGCGGCACTTTTTAACTCTTTTGGTCAGTGGCAGCTCCCGGCACAGCCGCCTTTGTCCTCGTGGCAGGAATGGGAGCCGCAGGCGTGCTCTGCTTCGTGGGCATGATGATTGCAGTGGGCGTTGGGGTCAAAAACAAGCCGACCAGCCAGATAATCTGCGGCAGCGGCATCCGCACTGCCGGAAATACCGCCAAACAGTTGGATGCCAGCCTGCGCAAGGGCGGCCTGGGCACCGGCACCAATCCCGCCGCATAAAACCACATTGACCTGATGCTGAACCAGGAAGCCTACCAGCGCACCATGGCCCTGCCCGTTGGTGGAAACGACCTCGCTGCTCAAAATCAGGCCGTTTTCTGCATCGTAGATTTTGAATTGTGCCGAGCGGCCAAAGTGCTGGAACACCTGGCCGTATTCATAAGGAATTGCGATTTTCATAAAGGACCTCCTGTTTGTTTTATCGTTTGTCAGAATAATTGCAGATCTGGATGGCAGCGGATGTCTTTTTCCAGCTTTTTTTGATACATAAGGTTGCCTCCCTTTACTCCTAGTTTAGCAGATTGCGTCGCAATACGGAAGTTACTATAAAATTTATGAGTATAAAAATTTGGGCACGGAAGCAGCATCCGTGCCCGTAAAGCTGGGTTACAGCTCTTTCTTGTTGTCCGCACCGGGAGTGGTAACAATGATCTTTTCCGGGGTGATGATCAGGGCACCCTTTGCGGTAGCGCCGCCATTGAACATCTGCTCAACCATCGTTTTGAAGGTTTTAACGGTATCGCCTTCGGTCACATACTCAGCCGTGCCCTTGATCTGATAGCCTTCCAGAGACTTTGCATCGTAAATAGAGATGGCAATTTTACCGCCGTCTGCGGCCAGGTTTTTCAGGGGTGTGTCAAGGAACACATCGCCAACCACCAGTTTGCCGTCCGAGGTTACATCTTTGAAGGCAACGGGCACAACGTTCGTCTCACCGTTTGCACAGGTGGCCAGGTCCCACATGCTTGCTTTCAGCAGTTTCTTTACAGATTCGTTCATCATAACAGCCTCCAATCAAAATATGTGCTGGCCAATCGGCCATTTCGGGTGCCATTATACTGGAGCAGCACGCAATCAACAAGATATGTGCTAAATTATGAGCAGCTTATAATTTTAATAGTGACAGGGGAAACAAATAGCAGATGCACCCAAGGAATCTGTGACAAAAAAGTGTAAATTTGGAAGCTTTGCAGGTTGAAAGCAGCACAAGGATATGATAAAATAAACTACATAGTTAAAGGAACAAGATAAAACGAACAGACGTTATAAAATAATGAAATACATTGCAGCGTCTGTAAAAAAACAAGGATGTCAGGTGATTGAGGTTGAAAACGTTGAATCAGAAAATGGAATACCTGCGGAACGGTGTGCGGTACTGCCTGCTGCTGATTTTGTTGGTGCTTGCCTTTGCAACAGGCGCCCATGCGGCACAGGATGATTATTATTATCCCAATTACGATGCATCGGCCAATGGATGCGTGGACTTGATGAGTTATGTCAAGCGCGTTACCGTTACGGTCAATGGTGTGGACTATACCCTGAACCAGCTGGACCAGATGCGCCAGCAGGGAACCCCGCTGACTATGCAGGTTGGCGATACCATCTCCTTCAACGTGCTGTTCGGTTTGCAGGGCCGCGCTTATGACCCGAACGACGCTACGCTGGTGGATGAGTCCAATTCGACCTATGTGACCTATACCCATGATACAACCATGCTGGATGGCACAACGGTGGCAGCGGGCAGCCAGGCAATCCTGGATGACTCCAGCCTGATGAAAGAAAACACCACCAAGGGCAACAGCTACCTGCGTATGGATATCGGCTGGCTGCTGGATGCCTGCCCCGGCAACTATAATATCGAGTATACGGATGGCAACGTTAGCTTCTATCAGGGCGGCGAAAACAACCGCTATCTGTATGTTTACTTCCCGCACGGCATCGGCAATGATACCTATGCCGAAAATGGCTACTTTACCATTACCACAACCCTTTCCCGCACGATGGACAGCATTACCATCCCGGTACCTAACTGCTTTTTTGGTTCTCGTACCAGCTGGATCGTGTACGTTACGGTCAAGGAACATGTGGAAAACAGTTACTCCGGCAATATCAGCAGCTATGGCCGCATCACGGTCAAGAAAAAGTGGATTACCGATGACAGCAACCACGGCCCGGCCAGAATTGTGCTGACCTATACCCAGGACGGCCAGCAGCGCAGCGCCATACGTACCATCACAGGGGATGGCACCGCTTACTTTGATATCCGCCAGGGCATGACCAACTGCAGCATCAGCGAGGATATGACCGGCCTGGATGGCTATGTTTCCACCATGACCACCAGCGATGACGGCAAAACCTTTACCTTTACCAACGCCAAGCGGCAAAAGCTGATCGTGAGCAAAAAGTCCGCCACCGGCAGCGATGAACTGCCCGGCGCAAAACTGGTGGTTTACAGCGTAGGCTCCGATGGCACCCAGAACGAGATCGACAGCTGGAAGACCGAAAGCACTCCGCACGAGATGCAGCTTTCGCCCGGTAACTACCTGCTGCGCGAAACTTACGCTCCGGCAGGCTATGCCATGACCAGCGATATTACCTTTACCATCAATTCGGATTTTACCGTTGCCGTAACTTCCAAATCCGGCAAGCTGGATGGCCAGACATTGACTGTTATTGACCAGCCACTGGAAGTCAAGCTTTCCAAGGTGGACCCCAACGGCAACTCTCTGGCAGGGGCTTCCATGACGCTGACGGATAAGAACACCGGCAAGCTGGTTCACAGCTGGGTTTCCGGTACAGAACCGGAAAAGCTGGTGATGACCGGCAACACCGGCGAGGTGCTGGTGGCAGGCCATATTTACATCATGCACGAGGAAAGCGCCCCAGAGGGCTATGCTCAGGCCGCGGATGTAGAGTTCTACTTTAACGGTGACGGCACCATCCCCAACTGTGGCTACCACCTGGTCAAGATGGTGGACCAGCCGAGCGCAACGCCGACACCGAGCAATCCTTCGGAGAACCCGGACAAAACGCCCAACCCGGATGGAGATCCGACCCCGGGTGAACCCGGCGATGACCCGAATACGCTGGGTAACCCTGGTGCAATACCCAATGGCGATGGTGATACCCCCAAGATTAGCCCCACGGCCCCGCCGAATGTTCCGGCTTTTGCAAACGGTCAGTACGGCCTGCCCACCGGTGACAGCCCGGTGATGTGGATCTTCCTGGCGCTGGCAGTTGTATGTATTGGCGCGGCTGTTGGTGTGACCGTGGTGCGCAAAAAGAAAGAAAACGGCGATGATGCCTCTCATTCCGACAGGGGGTAAGCATGAGCAGACAAAATCCCTCTTATAGCGGGCAGCTCCGCCGCTCCACAGGCAGCAGTACCCACCACAAATCCAGCAGAAAGCAGTACACCATGTACCGTGAGCCGCCGGAGAAAGACCCCAAGCCGCGCCGTCGGCGCAGTACGGATGGCGTAACGGCAGCGCAGCTTTCCAAGTTTATTGTACCGGCGCTGCTGGCTGCCGCGGTGGTGTTCCTGCTGTTGTTCTTCTGGCAGTGGACAAGCTACCAGAAAAGTGATGAAGAATACCAGACCCTGCGCGCCCAGCTTGTCTGGATGGATACCAGCACCAGCGGCGATAACGCCCCGGCTTCCCGCCTGGACTTTACCGCGTTGAAAGAGCAGAACCCGGACGTTACCGCATGGCTCAGTGTGCCGGGGCTGGAACTTTCGCTGCCGGTGGTGCAGAACGAAGATTCCAACTATTACCTGCGCCGCAGCTTTTCCGGCGGAAGCAGCAACGATGGCTGTCTGATCCGCCCTTCGTGGGATTCCACCAGCTGGGCGGACGGTCTGTGCCATGTGATCCATGGCCACAACATCCATAACGGCGCCATGTTCGGCAAGCTGGATGCTTACCGCAAGCAGGATTTTTACAGCGCAAACCCAACGTTTACCCTGTACACGCCGGATGGCGACTACCTGTGCCGCATCTTCTCGGCACACGATGCCAAATCGGACGACCCGTGCTATGCGCTGGATTACAGGGAGGGCGAAGATTACGATGCCTTTTTGCGGTATCTGAAAGAACTTTCGCTGTATGATACCGGCGTGGATGTTCCCAGCGGCAGCCATATCCTGACGCTTTCCACCTGCCGTTCCGCCTATGCTTCCAACAACCAGCGCTTTGTGGTACACGCCATCATGGAACCCATCAACCACGCGCAGTAAGGTTGCGGGATAGCGAGACAAAAGCACCCAAAATTATAAGACAAATTTAGATAACCGCCCGTCTGTTTGGGATATGACATTCCGGCAGGCGGGCGGTTATTTTGGTTTTGTATTTGTATAGTATGAAAAGAGGGCAGAAACCCTGTCCAATTTGTAGGGAACGGTCAAGACCGTTCCCTACAGAGCAATAAAAAATATCATCTAAAACAACCAAGGCCCGCTGCATCCCAAAATCCTGTGCAACGGGCCTTGATCTTATTTTGTATGTAATACGAGATTAAAGTTTCTTGTGTTCCTTCTTTTCAAAGAAGGAACACAAACCATCGTAAAAAATCACACTCTCACCATGTTGCGGGTGATCTCGGCCAGGGAATGTGCACCGCACATACTCATGGTGTCGGCCAGCTCACCGGCCAGCTTGTCCACATACACCTGAACACCCTCGGCACCGGCACCGTAAATGGCGTTCACAAAGGGGCGGGCAATCAATACGGCGTCTGCGCCAAGGGCCAACGCCTTAAATACATCCACACCCGTGCGGATGCCGCCATCCACCAGAATCTTGCAGCGGCCATTGACGGCCTCCGCAATTTCCGGCAGAACTTCTGCTGTGGCGGGCACCTGGTCCAGAACGCGCCCGCCGTGGTTGGAAATCACGATCGCCGAAGCACCGGCTTCCACCGCTTTCTGCGCGCCGCGTGCCGTCATGACGCCCTTGATGATGAACGGAACCTTGGCATCCGCAATAATGCCGCGCAGCTCCTCCACCGTTTTGCTGCCGGCGGGCGGGTTCAGGTTCTTCAAAAACGGCAGACCGGCGGCGTCAATGTCCATTGCAACGGCAAACGCGCCGGTGGCACGCACCAGGGCCATCTTTTCTGCAATCGTCCCGGCATCCCAAGGCTTTACGGTTGGAATGCCAAACCCGGCGTTGGCTTTTACCGCCTTGCAGGCACCCACCATAACCGCGGGATTGGTGCCGTCACCGGTGAAAGCCAGGATCCCGGCATCGTGGCAGGCGGGAACCAGAATATCATTGTACTCCAGGTCGGTGTACTTGGTGCCGTAATGCAGCTGCATGGCACCCACCGGCCCGGCAAAAACCGGGATGCGGTAACTGTGACCGAACATTTCCAGCGTGGTGTCCGGCTCACCCGATTCGCAAATGGTGTCCATGTTCACCCGTACGTTCTGCCATGCGCTGTAATTGCGGATGGCAACATCACCCACGCCCTTGGCACCGGGACCCGGCACCGTGTTGCGGCAGGCACGCCCATCACACACCGGGCACGCTTTGCAGGGCCCCATCTGGCCGCGCGCTGCAGTAAGTACTTCGTTATACGTCATGGTCGTTTGCTCCTTTGTGGCGGCAAAAGCCGCAGTGTTTGCTCACTGCCATTGTAGCCTATTTGCCGCAAACCCGCAAGTGCATTTTGCCCGCCGCACAAGGGGCTACCCAAATACCTGTTGGTGTGCTATGATATTATTGATAACATAACAAGGCATAACAAGGGCAATACCGCATAATTCTAAGTGCCGATACGGCGAGCGAGGTGCGGCAGCTGCTAAGCCAAAAGCGCAGATAATACTGGATGTCTTATCGAGCATTTTGGCAACGCAGATGCCGTGCCGCAGCCGCCGAAGCGGTGCTTAAGCCGTAAGGCGGGAATTGTGCGGTGTTGCCCAAGGTTTAGCGCCAAATGCCCGTGCCTGCACGGAAAAATACTTATCCGTTGGGAAAGCCGAAAAAAGCAAAAAAATGGCCTGTTTTTGCAACGTGGCGGACTTTTTGAATTTCCGGTATCCCCAAAATGGATATACAATAGAAAGGAATCGCTATGAAATTTTCAGAAATGAAGTACGAACGCCCGGACCTGGATAAGGTTCTGGCCCAGTGCGAAGAGTATGCCAAAAAGATGGCCGCTGCCCAGAGCGGCGAAGAACTGGTACAGCTTTACCGCGAAGAAAACGCCATGATGGCCCATTACCACACGGCATCCTGCCTGGCATCCATCCATTATACCCAGGATACCCGCGATGAATATTGGAGCGGGGAACAGGAATGGTTTGATGCAACCGGCCCGGCGGTCAGCAATGCAGCACGCAATGTTGCGGAGGCGATTCTTTCCAACCCGCACGCCAAAGCGCTGGAAGAAGCGTTCGGTACCCGCATTCTGCCCAGCCTGCGCAACCTGGTGCTGAGCATGGACGACCGGGTGATCGAACTGCAGAAAGAGGAAAATGCCCTGACCAGTGCTTACCAGAAATTGTACGGCGGTGCAATGGCGGAGCTGGACGGCAAACAGCTGACCATCCCGCAGCTGACGCTGTATAAGCAGAGCACTGACCCCGCCATGCGCCGTAAGGCTTACGAGGCGGAAGCCGTTTACTTTGACGCCCACCGCGCCGAGTTTGACGAGATCTATGATAAGATGGTCAAGAATCGCAACGAGCAGGCACGCATCCTGGGCTACAACGATTACAGCGAGCTGAGCTATATCCGCATGAACCGCATCGGTTACGGCCCGGCGGAGGTTGCCGCGTTCCGCCAGGAAGTGGTGGAGCAGGTGGTGCCCATGATCCAGAAGGCTCTGGCTCTGCGCAACAAGCGCACCGGCATTGAGAACCCCATGTTCTGGGATAGCACCATCAGCTTTGCGGACGGCAACCCCGTGCCGCACGGCAGCTATGACGAGCTGATGGCCGGTGCCCGCAAGATGTACCATGAGCTCAGCCCCGAAACGGCAGAGTTCATCGACTTCATGCAGGATAACGAGATGTTCGACGTTCTCAGCCGCCCCGGCAAAATGAGCGGCGGTTATGAGGAAATGCTGCCCGATTACAAGACCCCCTTCATCTTTGCCAACTGGAACGGCACGGCGGGGGATGTGGATGTGCTGACCCATGAAGCAGGGCATGCGCTGGAAGGCTACCTGGCTGCCCGCAGCCCCAAGAACATCCCCGAAGATATCCAGTGCCCCGGTATGGAGAGCGCCGAGATCCACTCCATGAGCATGGAGTTCCTGACCGCCCCGTGGCATCACCTCTTCTTTAAGGAGGATACGGATAAATACGAGCTGCTGCACGCCGAGGACAGCTTTATCTTCCTGCCATACGGCTGCATGGTGGATGAATTCCAGCACATTATGTATCAGCAGCCAGATCTTACGCCGGATGAACGCAATGCCGTCTGGCTGGAGCTGGAAAAGAAATACCGCCCCTGGAACAAGTTCGGCGACCTGCCGTTCTATGGCCGCGGCGCAGGCTGGCAGCGCCAGCTGCATATCTTTGAATGCCCGTTCTACTATATTGATTACTGCCTGGCAACCGCCATTGCCCTGCAGTTCTTTGTGGCCAGCCTGAAGGACCACAAGGACGCCTGGCAGCGCTATATGAAGCTGACCAACCTAGCCGGTATGGCAACCTATACCGAGCTGGCCGAAAGCGCCGGAATGAAAGCCCCCTTTACCAAGGGCAGCCTGACCGAACTTTCCCGCGCGGTGGCGGATTGGATCGAGCAGCATCAGGTAAGCTAAAACAGAATAAGCATCACTTTTATGCCGCAGGCTGTGTGCCTGCGGCATTTTTGCTGCCATTTTTGAAGTAGTGGGAAAGAACCAGATAAAATATATTGACTGACATAATATTATATAATATATAATATATAGAACAAAATAATACCGGCAGAGCCGCCGCCACACGCAGCGGCACTGCCGGGCTAATACAACAGGGAAGGGGCACCCACATGAGCTTTACCACAGGCGCGGCGCTGCTGGATGCCGTGGTGCTGGCGGTCGTATCGCGCGAGGAAGAAGGTACTTATGGCTACAAGATCACCCAGGAGATCAAGCAGGCGCTGGAATTGAGCGAATCGACACTGTACCCGGTGCTGCGGCGGCTGCAAAAAGATGGCTGCCTGACCATTTACGATGAACCGTTCAATGGCCGCAACCGCCGCTATTACAAAATTACCCCGCTGGGGCGGCAGCAGCTGGCAGGCTACAAGGCAGAGTGGAAAGTTTACGCCGCCAACATTGACCATATTTTTGGGGAGGATGCAAAATGACAAGGCAGGAATATATGCAGCAGCTGGCAGCTCTGCTGGCCGCAATGCCGGAAGCCGAACGCCGGGATGCCCTGGATTATTACGAAGAATACTTTGATGCTGCAGGCCCCGAAAAAGAGGCCCAGACCATCCAGGAACTGGGCAGCCCCCAGAATGTGGCGGAAAAGATATGGGAGGGTACCGGGGCACAGTTCGGCACGCCGATGCCGGATAACAGCATGCCGGAACAGGGCAGCAGACGCAGAAAAAGCCCGGTGTGGATTGTGCTGGCTATCCTTGCAATTTTGATTGTTGTGCTGCTGGTGTTCAACGGCTCTTTCAAAATTGTGACAAAATATCAGTACAGCATTGCAGAGAGCGCAACGGCAGAAGAAGTTCCCCCGCAGGAAACCACCGGGGAAGCCAATGGGGAAGCCGCCGGGGGAGCAACCGAAAATATTGACGAAAGCACGGATGAAAATACCGAAACAGCCATCACAAAGGAAAGTGCAAAAAGCGAAAGCACCAATCGGTTGGAAAGCAGCACGATGACGCTGGATGCAAAGCAGGCCCAAACGATGGTATTGGACCTGGACTGCGGCGAGGTTGCTTTTGTGCGCAGCAATGCAGCGGATGAGATAACACTCCGGTTTGAAAATTTCTATTCCGACTGGCTGGAGCGTACCGTGGACGAGGACAGCTTTAAGGTGCAGTACAAAATACCCAAAGGCTATATTTCCGGCAGTGACCCCACGCCCACGCTGAGCATCGCCCTGCCGGAGATAGAACTGGAACAGATAGAGCTGAATCTGAACCTGGGCAGCGCCGACCTTGGTACACTGAAAGCCAAAAGCATACAGGCAGACCTTGCCCTCGGCAGCCTGTATGCGGATGAGCTGCAAACCGGGCAGCTGGATGCAACGCTTGCCCTGGGCAGTGCAGAGCTTGGCACCGTGCAGGCAGAGTGCGTGACGATTGAAAACGCCCAGGGCGATGTGACGATCAGCCGCTTGGTGGGGGCCAGCCAGGTGCAGGTAACCGACCAGCTGGGCAATATTGCCCTGACCCTGGGGGAAAAGGCAGACGGTTACAGCGTGCAGGCTGCATGCGGCCTGGGCAGCATTACGGTAAGCGGCGCCAAGCAGGCAAGCCCTTACAGCGCCAACAGCAAAGCAGCCAACGCTGTGATTCTGGATGCCGCGCTGGGGGATATTACCCTGAACTTTGAGGAATGAGCGGGGAAAAGAGCATCACATGTGCGGCATGCCGAAACGCATTTGGAGCCCGTTCCAAACGGCGGACGGGTGCCGATGTGCAAAATGTTTTGATTAGTCATACTCTTGCGCCTGGCCATGGTGCAGTTTATACAACTTTTGCCCAAAAGGCCAAAAAAAGATTTAATGCAACAAATTTTGCATATTGTACGCGAATGTGGTACAATAACCAATAAGCAAATCAGGCAACGAAAAGGGTAAAGGAGAATTGCGAAATGGCGTATTATTTTAGTGAACCGTCCCGTACCTTCGGCGAGTATCTGCTCGTCCCCGGCTATTCCTCTTCGGAGTGCATCCCCACGGCTGTCAGCCTCAAAACCCCGCTGGTCAAGTACCGCAAGGGCGAAGAAGCCTGCCCCCTGACCATGAACATCCCCATGGTTTCGGCTATCATGCAGTCCGTTTCCGGCGAAAAGCTCGCCATTGCCCTTGCCAAGCAGGGCGGCGTTTCTTTCATTTACGGCTCCCAGTCCGTTCAGTCCGAGGCTGATATGGTTCGCCGTGTCAAGGCTTACAAAAAGGGCTTTGTTACCTCTGATTCCAACCTGCCGCCGGAGGCTACCCTGGCTGATGTGTTGGACCTGAAAACCCGTACCGGCCATTCCACCGTTGCCATCACGGCTGACGGCACCCCCCACGGCAAGCTGCTGGGCATTGTGGCATCCCGTGACTACCGCCTGTCCCGCATGAGCACCGATCTGAAAGTGACTGAGTTCATGACCCCGCTGGACAAGCTGGTTACCGCACCGGCCAACACCAGCCTGCATGACTGCAACGATATCATCTGGGATAACAAGATCAACTCTCTGCCGCTGGTAGACGAGCAGGGCAACCTGCAGTATATGGTTTTCCGCAAAGATTATGATTCCCACAAGGAACATGCCAATGAGCTGCTGGATGCCAACAAGAGCTATGTTGTCGGCGCCGGCATCAATACCCGCGACTATGCCGAGCGCGTGCCCGCCCTGGTGGATGCCGGCGTGGATGTGCTCTGCATCGACTCTTCCGAAGGTTACAGCGAATGGCAGTCCCGTACCATCGCCTGGATCCGTGAGCATTACGGCGACAAGGTAAAGGTCGGTGCAGGCAACGTGGTGGACCGCGAGGGCTTCCTGTTCCTGGCAAAAGCCGGTGCAGACTTTGTCAAGATCGGCATTGGCGGCGGCTCCATCTGCATCACCCGCGAAACCAAGGGCATTGGCCGCGGCCAGGCAACCGCCGTTATCGAGGTTGCCAAAGCCCGCGATGAATACTATGAGCAGACCGGCATCTATATCCCTATCTGCTCCGATGGCGGCATTGTGCATGACTACCACATCACCCTGGCATTGGCAATGGGCGCTGACTTTGTTATGCTGGGCCGTTACTTTGCCCGCTTTGATGAATCCCCCACGAACAAGCTGCGCGTTGGCGGCAACTATGTGAAGGAATACTGGGGCGAAGGTTCCAACCGTGCCCGCAACTGGCAGCGCTATGACCTTGGCGGTGCCCAGAAGCTGAGCTTTGAGGAGGGCGTTGATTCTTACGTTCCGTATGCCGGCCCGCTGGCCGATGGTGTGCAGACCACGCTGTACAAGGTGCGTTCCACCATGTGCAACTGTGGTGCGCTGTCCATCCCGGAACTGCAGCAGAAAGCCCGCCTGACGGTCGTTTCTTCCACCTCCATTGTGGAAGGCGGCAGCCATGACGTTATCCTGAAAAACAGCCCGAACAATGTTTAAGCTGTTCCGGGTTGGGGCACCACGGCCAGCAGAATTTGCGCTTGCAATCTGATAGGATTTGTGGTATTATAACCAACATGAGATGCAAAGGGGCAGCTACCAATACAGCTGCCCTTTTTTGCACTTTTGCGGGTTCAGGCGGTAACATTGTGCGTTTTAACCGCCTGGGGCCGGGGGTTCAGCCCCAAAACAATCAGGGGCGCGGCAGAATGGCTGCGCCAATGTAAGAGAGGGAAAGAATTATGAAAAAAATTGCCTGCGCTGCGCTGAGCACTGCACTGCTGGCCAGCATGCTGGCTGCCTGCGGCAGCTCCGCATCCACCACCCCAGCGGCTTCCTCCGCTGATACATCCTCCGATACCGGGGCATCTTCCACCGAAGCTGCCGCTTCCACCGGGGCTGCAGCAGATGGTTCGTTGCGCGTTGCCATGAACACCGATATCCAGACGATGGATGTGCACAAGACCAACAACGACTACATGGTGCCGCTGAATATCTTTGACCGCCTGTTTGAGATCAAAACCAATGCGGACGGCTCCACTGAGCTGGAGAAGAGCCTGGTGGAAGACTACACCGTTTCGGACGACGGCCTGACCTATGATTTCACCCTGCGCAGCGGTGTTACTTTCTCTGACGGCACCCCGCTGACCGCCAACGATGTCAAGTATACCTTTACCCGTATGCTGGCCCTGCCGGACAGCGTGCAGACGGATTATGGCTCTGCCATTGCCGGTGCGGAAGCTGTGATGGATGGCACCGCCACCGACCTGGAAGGCATTCAGGTGATTGATGACACCCACTTTACCGTTACCCTGTCGAAGCCGTTTGCCGGTTTCCTGTATGAGCTGGCAACCGCTTCCTGCTCCATCATGAGCGAGAAGAACGTGGAGGAAGCAGGCGACCAGTTTGGTATGGACTGCTCCAAGACCATCGGCTCTGGCCCGTATGTGGTCACCAGCTGGACCCGCGACAGCAGCATTGTGCTGGATGCCAACCCCAACTACTGGGGCGAAAAGCCCAGCGTGCAGCATGTGGAAATTTCCATCGTGCCGGATTCTTCCACCATGAGCATGATGTTCCAGAACGGTGAGCTGGATATCCTGGACTGCGATTACATTGACGCTGCCGTTGTCAACTCTACCTACAAGACCCAGTATGCCGATGATATCGTAACCTCCAACCGTCTGGGCACCACCTACATGGCTCTGAACGAGAATGTGGAGCCGCTGAACGATGTCAAGGTCCGCAAGGCCATCCAGATGGCCATTGACCGCCAGACCATCCTGGATACCGTGTATAACGGCGATGGCAGCCTGGTGGACGGCATTTACCCCAAAGGCCTGATCGGCTACACCGAGGACAACGAGGGTTGGCTGAAGTACGACCCCGAACAGGCCAAGAGCCTGCTGGCCGAAGCCGGTTACGCGGATGGCTTTACCATGGAGATTGCTGCCGATAACTCCAGCAGCGATTCCACTCTGCTGGTCATCCAGATCGTGCAGCAGTACCTGCAGCAGATCGGGATTAACGCCGAGATCAAGAGCTATGACCCCGCCAGCTGGCTGGATCTGCGCAAGAGCGGCGATATGGTCAGCTTTGTCAGCTCCTGGACGGCCGACTATAACGACCCGGATAACTTCATTTACACGTTCTTCGGTACCCCCGAAAAGAGCAATGTGCGCAGCCTGAACTACTTTAACACCGACGTTATGAGCCGTGTTGCTGCCGCCCGCGGCATTGTGGACGACACCGAACGCCTGACCGAGTACGCCGCGCTGGAAAAGCAGATCGTGGAAGAGGACGCTGCATGGGTACCCATGTTCAGCCGTTCCCACCTGTTTGTTAAGGGCGACCGGATCGCCTCCTTCACCCCGCACTGGGCCGGTTATAACGATACCCAGTATATCAACGTTACCTTGAAGTAATTTTTGGACAAAAAAGTTACAAATAATGCAATGCAGGCTGCGACCACAGGTTGCAGCCTGCATTTTTTATGTTATAATTTTAATGCTTGTATATTTTACAGCATAAAAGTGTAAAAATATACAGTCGCTCAAACAGACTGTCCATTTGGCAGTTTGAAAACAGCGGCTGTGAGGGACAAAAGGGGAGTGACTCCGTGTGAAAAGCGTGATAAAGCGCATTTTGGGCACCATTCCGGTGCTGGTCGGCGTGGTACTGCTCATCTTCATCATGCTGCGCATTGTTCCCGGCAATGCGGCGGCTATGCTGCTGGGTGAACATGTGGACCAGGCCACCATTGACCGCCTGACTGAAGTGATGGGGCTGGATAAGCCGGTGATCGTGCAGTTCTTTGACTATCTGGCCGGGGCGATCCATGGGGACCTGGGCATCAGTTATAAATATAACCGCGCTGTTACCGATATGATCATAGAGGCGTTCCCCTACACGCTGGAACTGGCCCTGCTGGCGGCGCTGTTCGCCTGGGTGCTGGGCCTTGGCACCGGTATTATAGCAGCCATCAGGCAGAACAGCCTTGTGGACCACCTGTTCATGGGCGTTTCGCTGGCTGGCGTTTCCATGCCTATTTTCATGGTGGCGCTGCTGCTGCAATACCTGTTTGCCTTCAAAATCAAGGCATTCCCGCTTACGCTGGATGGTACCTTCCTTTCCATGATTCTGCCCGCCATTGCCCTGGGCTGGAACAGCGCAGGCAGCATTGCCCGTATGACGCGCTCCAGCCTGCTGGAAGTGATGCAGGCGGATTATATTGATACCGCCCGTGCCAAAGGCCTGCGCAAACAGGCGGTTATTCTGGGCCATGCGCTCAAAAACTCCATGCTGCCGGTCATTACCATGATGGCATTGCAGTTCTCCGGCATGCTGTCCGGCGCGGTTATCACCGAGAGCATTTTTGCCATTCCCGGCATCGGCCGCCTTGCCACCACAGCAATCCAGAACCGTGATATGCCGGTGCTGCAGGGGACCGTGCTGTTTACCACCGTGCTGGTCATTGCAGGCAACCTGATTGCGGACCTGCTGTATTCTGTGCTGGACCCGCGCATCAGAAAGGAGGCATAAGCCATGGCAGACGAAATGTTGAAAAATGCCCAGCCGCAGGAACTGGAAAGCCAGATCGGCGAAGAGGACTGCCTGAAAGAACAGCTGCTGCGCATGTGCCGCCAGAACAAGCTGGCCGCCTTTTCGGCTGTGCTGATTCTGGTTGTCATCCTGATGGCTATTTTTGCTCCCGTTCTGGCCCCCTATGGTGAGGCTGAGCAGGACCTGATCAGCCGTTTGCAGGGCCCCAGCGCTGCCCATTGGTTTGGCACGGATGAACTGGGCCGCGATGTGTTCTCCCGTATTCTGTATGGCTCGCGCCTCTCGCTTACCATCGGCATTCTGCCCAGCATCATTTCGCTGGTGGTGGGCATCTTCTTTGGCCTGCTGGCCGGTTACTTTGGCGGCTGGGTGGATTATGTCATCATGCGCCTGGCGGATATCATGCTGTCCATCCCGTCCCTGCTGCTGGCCATGGTGGTTATGTACACCCTGGGCCAGTCCACCGTCAACCTGTTTATCGCGCTTTCCCTCACCAGCTGGGCCAGTGTGGCCCGCGTGGTGCGCAGCCAGACCCTGAGCCTGAAGGAGAGCGAATATGTTGAGGCTGCCCGTTCGATCGGCGTCAGCAACGGCAAAATCATGCTCAAGCATATCCTGCCCAACTGCATTCCCTCATTGATCGTTCTGTTTACCCTGAATGTTCCCTCTGCCATTCTGTCTGAAAGCTCGCTGAGCTTTTTGGGCATCGGCGCACAGCCCCCGGCAGCATCCTGGGGCCTGATGGTCAACCAGTCCAAGCAGTTTTTGTTCACCCAGCCCTGGCTGGCCCTGGCACCCTGCATTGCCATTATGATCGTGGTGCTGGCGTTCAACTTTTTGGGTGACGGTCTGCGCGATGTGCTGGACCCCTACATGAAGAACCAGTAACGGCGGGGGAGAAGTAAAAGATGGAAAATAATAATGTTCTGGAAATCCGCGGCCTGAACTCCTATTTCTTTACCGAAAAAGGCGTGGCCCCGGCGGTGGATGGCCTGGACCTGGATATTCCCAAGGGCAAGATCATCGGCTTGGTGGGGGAGAGCGGCTGCGGCAAAAGCATGACCGCCAAATCCATTATGGGCCTGCTGAAATACCCCGGCCGCGTGGCGGGCGGCAGCATCCGGTTTGAAGATCAGGACCTGACCAGACTTTCGGATAAAGAGCTGCGCAAGATCTGCGGCAATGATATTTCGATGATCTTTCAGGAGCCGATGACCAGCCTGAACCCGGTGCTCAAGGTGGGCCGCCAGGTGCGCGAAACGCTGCTGGTGCATAACCCGACCATGAGCAAGGCGGAAGCCAAGCAGCGCGTGGTGGAAATGTTCCAGCGTGTTGGCATCCCCGAAGCGGAAAAGCGCTATGACTGCTACCCGCACGAGCTTTCCGGCGGCCTGCGCCAGCGCGTGATGATTGCCATGGCCATGGTATGCAAGCCCAAGCTGCTGATTGCCGATGAGCCCACCACCGCACTGGATGTGACAATTGAAGCCCAGATCCTGCGCCTGATGAAGGAGCTGCGGGACGAAACCGGCATGAGCGTGCTGATCATCACCCATAACATGGGCGTTGTGGCGGAAATCTGTGACTATGTGTATGTCATGTACGCAGGCAAGATCATGGAACAGGCCGAAACCTTTGAGCTGTTTGACCATACCATGCACCCCTATACCAAGGGCCTGCTGGATTCCATCCCGCGCATTGGCCAGAACGCCGAGCGGCTGCACACCATCCCCGGTGTGGTGCCCAACCTGCTGCACCTGTCGCAGGGCTGCCCGTTCAGCAACCGCTGCGAATATGCCACCGACCAATGCCGCACGGAAAAAGCGCAGCTGCATCCCGTTGCACCGGATCATCAGGTGCGATGCTTCCGCTGTGAGGAGGAACATCAATGAGCGAGGTAAAACACGAAGTTCTTTTGCAGGCAAAAGGTATTTATAAAAACTTTGAAACCAGCAAAAAAGACCAGGCCGTCCATGCCCTGACCAATGTGGATCTGACCCTGTACCGCGGCGAAACGCTGGCCCTGGTGGGGGAGAGCGGCTGCGGCAAAAGCACCCTGGGACGCACCCTGATCCGCATGCTGCCCGCAACCAGGGGCAGCGTGACCTTTGAGGGGCAGAACATCACCGCCATGAAGGATAAGGAATTTGCCCCCCTGCGCCGCCGGATGCAGATGGTCTTCCAGGACCCGTATGCCAGCCTTGACCCGCGCATGAAGGTGCGGGATATCATTGCCGAACCGCTGGAAACCTATCATGTATGCAAAACCAAAGCCGAAACCACCCACCGCGTGCTGGAATTGATGCAGGCTGTTGGTGTACCGGCAGAGTTTTTGAACCGTTACCCGCACCAGTTCAGCGGTGGCCAGCGCCAGCGCATCGGCATTGCCCGCGCCATTGCGCTGCAGCCGGACCTGATCGTCTGCGATGAACCGGTCTCCGCGTTGGATGTTTCGGTGCAGAGCCAGGTGTTGAACCTGCTCAAGGACCTGCAAAAGCAGTACGGCCTGACCTATCTCTTCATCGGGCATGATCTTTCTGTCATCAACTTTATTGCGGACCGCGTCTGCGTAATGTTCCTGGGCCATGTGTGCGAGGTTGCCACCAAGGAAGAGCTCTACAGCCGCCCCATGCACCCCTATACCGCCTTTTTGATGGATGCCATCCCGCAGGCGGATCCACACCGCCGCAACCAGCACCGCCGTGTGCTGATGGGCGAAGTGCCCAGCCCGGTCAACCTGCCATCCGGCTGCTGCTTCCATACCCGCTGCCCTTACGCAACGGAGCGCTGCCGCACCGAGGTTCCGGAGCTGCGGGAATGTGATGGCCGTATGGTTGCCTGCCACCGCGCGGGCGAAAACTGGGACTGAGATAACACAGTGAGGAAATAACAATGCAGGCAGTAATCAACGTGGCCATAGCGCCGCTTACCACAAACCCGGCCCTCTGGGCGCAGAACCCGCAGCAATCCCGTCTGGTGGATGAGCTTTTGCTGGGCATGCCGGTGGAAATTACCGGCGAAGCCGAACAGCACATGGTACCGGTACGCACCTTTTACGGCTATACCGGCTGGGTAGCACAGGATGCTTTGCTGACTGGCCCCAAGGCGGAAGAATGGCTGGTTCAGCCGCAGATGGTGGTCATAGCCCGCTGGGCTGATGTGCTGGCGGAACCCCGTGTGCAGGGGGCCTGCGTGGCTGCTGGCCTGCCCTTGGGCGCCCGCGTGGCCGTGCAGGGGGAGCCGGAAGACGGCTGGCAGGCCGTAACGCTGCCGGATGGCCGCACCGGTTACCTGCGTGCGGACGCGCTGGCCCCGCTGTACACCCAGCCCTGCGAGCAAGACCAGGAAAAGCTGCGTGCAGCCATTGCCCAGGCAGCCAAGCGCTACCTTGGCACGCCCTACCGCTGGGGCGGCAAAACCCCGGCGGGCATTGATTGCTCCGGCCTGTGCAGCATGGCATACCTGCTGTGCGGTATTTCCATCTGGCGGGATTCCGAGCTGAAAGAGGGCTACCCCATCCATCCGGCCCATGTTTCGGATATGCGCGTGGGAGATCTGGTGTATTTCCCCGGCCATGTGGCGCTCTATCTTGGCAATGGAGAGTACATTCATTCCACCGCGCGAGCAGGGGATAATGGTGTTGTGATCAACAGTTTTTACCCGGATTCCCCCCTCTACCGCCCTGACCTGCCCAAGCAGATCACCGCAGTAGGCTCCTACTTTGCCCGCCGGGAGGCAACCTGATAAAATTGAAATGAAGAAAAGCGCCTCTCTGTGATAGAAACAGAGGGGCGCTTTGATATGGGTTTTATAATAAATGCGGTCAAAAGTGCGGTCAGATAAAAAAGAACTAGGGCAATACCGCATAATTCTAAGTGCCGATACGGCGAGCGAGGTGCTAAGCCAAAAGCGCAGATAATACTGGATGCTGCAAAGGTGAGCGCCGCCAGT